>FWPV01001395.1_pt1 | contig 67307 bp, 49 predicted proteins | sample 2228371 | NCBI WGS metagenome assembly FWPV01 (sample SAMEA103939776, study PRJEB20133) | metagenome
CGCGTAACCAGATTAAGGGCCTGTAGCTCAGCTGGGAGAGCGCTACAATCGCACTGTAGAGGTCAGGAGTTCGAATCTCCTCAGGTCCACCACAAACAGCAAAAAGCAGCCCGGCGGCTGCTTTTGGTGTTACAGGAGCGTGATGCCCGCTTCTGCCAGCCGCTCCTGGATCAGTGCCAGCATGTTAGGCCGCATCTCAGCCGCTTTGCCGAAGCGCGCTTTGGCGATCAGTGTCAGCTCGGTCTCCTGCCCCATGGCGCTGTCAGCGCCGATCACCTGCCACGGCTCCAGCAGGTTGGGTAGAAGATTGACGGCCTCGACCCCCAGCGCCGTGAGCAGCGGCACCGCCCGGCTCAGATCGTCTGCTGCGACTTTCAGCCTGATATCCGCACGTGAGAAGCGACCCCGGCTAAAGTTACGGACGACGCGGATCTCACCATTGGGCACGGTGAACAGCTCCCCAGTGGGTGCACGCACCAGCGTAGTGCGCAAATACACTTCCTCGATCACACCCTCCACCGTGCCGCCGGGAGCCCCCAGGAACTCAACCTTCTCCCCCACATCAAAAGTATCTTCGAAGATGAAGCTGACCCCGGAGAGGAAATCGCTCACCAGGGGACGCGCGCCCAGGCCAAAGGCGGCACTGAACAGCCCCACCATCCAGATCAGCGTGGCGGCATCAACAAACAGGGCTAGGCTGAACAGGGTGGCCAGCGTAAACACAAAGAAGTTGATCAACCCTGCAAAGAGGCCGCGCAGCGTCTGCTGGCGCTCCTGCTTCAGGCGGCCCTGCCGTGATGCCAGCCGCGTGAGCCGCACCAGCCGGTTTGCCAGCCGCCCCGCCAGCCGGTGGATCACCCAGGCCACCAGATAAAATACCGCGATGTAAAGCAAATATTCCCATTTGAGAGCTGCCGCCGCGAGTTGATCAAGCTGAGTGGGTAAATCGACTGTCAACGCGGACCCCCTCCATGCTGCTGTTCCTCATAACTATATAGACGCATGTGGCCAATTACGCTGCTGCCCATATTAACAAAAGCAGGGGCGGTCTGTCTGGCCGCCCCTGAACCGATCACAGAGCTGCAAACCAGGCTACCACGGTCGCGTCCTGATCGCAATCGAGGCCCCCCGGGCGGCCTGGCGCTCTACGGCGAGGTGAACGATGGTGTTGATCAGCTGTTCGTAGGTCCAGCCGTGGGCGTAGGCCTCCACGCACAGGTCGCTGTACAGCGGATTGAGGCCGGGCAGCGGGTTGATCTCCAAGATGTATGGGCGGTTGCCGTCTTCCTCATCAAGCCGGAAATCCACGCGCGCTGCATCACAGCTTCCCGTCACGCGGAAAACCGCCGCCGTCAGGCGGAAAAGCAGTTCGCGCAGATCATCATCCAGCGGGGCCGGGCACAGGTAATGGAAGTCCTCGGCCATCTCCACCTTGATGCGGTTGGTATACAGCCCTGCTTCCGATTGATCGTAGGCCGCCAGATCGACCTCCAGCGGCGGGAAGAAGATCAGTTCCTCGGGCAGCACAGATGGCGCTGTCTGCCCGGTGAGGCGGCGCGCGGCCATGCTCCCCAGGTTACCCACCACGCCAACGGTGATCTCACGCCCTCTGATGTAACGCTCTACCAGGATCGGCTGGTTGTACCGTTCGATCTGGCGGGCGACCTGCGCCCGCAGCTCAGCCACCGAGCGCACGATGCTCTCGGCGCTAACTCCCATGCCGGTCCCTTCACGGCTGGGTTTGACGAACATCGGAAAGCGTAGTTCGCCCCGTGCATCGAGCAGATCGCCATCGATCGGCTCGTTGGGGTTCTCAAACACCTGAAACTCTGGCGTTGGCAGGCCGTGATAAGCCAGGATGCGTTTAGTCATCGGCTTATCCAACGTCAGCGCCAGGGTGAGCACCTTGCTGCCAGTATAAGGGATGCCGAGCATCTCCAGCACCGCCGGTATTTGCGCCTCACGGCCATCGCCAAAGTGCCCTTCGGCGATGTTGAAGCACAGGTCGGGCTGGTATTCCTGCAGACGCTCGATCAGGTTATACGGGGGCCTGATACTGGCCTCAAAGAAGCGGGCTTCATGTCCGCCGCTTTCCAGAGCCTTGATGATATGCTCAACCGTCTTTGGGCTGTCCAGATCATCCCACTGATCGGGCGGCATGCCCTCCCAGGTGGGAGCATTCTGTTTGAGGTTGGCAAGCACCGCGATCTTCATCAGCGATCGCCCTCCCGGTAGTTGCTGCCATTATGGCCCCTTAGCCCGTTTCCATTTGCCTTATGGCCATCTGTGGATGGCTGAGACCTCGTCGTCAGGTTCAGCACGCGGTAGTCGTCGCGATGGTTGCGCTTGCCCCGCTTCTCAGGCCTACTGCGGCGGCCCCGGCTGTGCGTCTCATCAAAGCCCTCTGGCTTGATCATCATGCGCTCGCCGGAAGCCAGCGCCGCTACCCCCTTCTGTGTCCCCTCAGCACGCGGCGGCTTTTCCAGCCGGGGTTCATGGCGCTCATAAGGCTCGTCCGGCTCGGTATAGGTAGTGATCAGGCCCTCATAGTTGCGCAGGATGATCTTGCCGGGCGCCTGGCTGATCACGTAGTTGGGCATCACCGGTATCTTGCCGCCGCCGCCGGGGGCGTCGATCACATAGGTGGGCACGGCATATCCGGAGGTATGGCCGCGCAGCGCCTCGATGATCTCGATGCCCACCGACACCGGCGTGCGAAAATGGCCGGCGCCCTGCACCAGATCGCACTGGTAAAGGTAGTACGGGCGCACGCGGTTCATCACCAGCTTGTGCACCAGCTCCATCTGCTCCTCGGGTGTGTCGTTCACGCCGCGCAGCAGCACACTCTGGTTGCCCAGCGGGATGCCCGCGTTGGCCAGCCGGGCAAGAGCAGCGCTCACCTCAGGGGTGATCTCGCTGGCATGGTTAACGTGGATATTCATCCACAGCGGGTGGAAGCGACTGAGAATCGCCACCAGATCATCGGTGATGCGCTGGGGCAGGAAGATCGGCACGCGCGAGCCGATGCGGATGATCTCAATATGCGGGATGGCCCGCAGCCTGGTCAGGATGTCCTCAAGGATGTGATCGGGCAGCGTCAGGGCATCACCGCCAGAGATCAGCACATCACGCACGGTGGTGGCACCCTGCAGATACTCGATCTGGGCGTCGTAGTCGGCCCGGCTGAAGTTGGCCGAGGGATCCCCCACGATGCGTGACCGCGTGCAGTAGCGGCAGTAGCTGGCGCACTGAGTGGTGATCAACATCAGAACGCGGTCAGGGTAGCGATGGACCAGCCCCGGCACCGGGGAATGCTCGTCCTCGGCCAACGAATCGGCCATCATTGAGTCGAACGCCTGAAGCTCACGCCCCTTCGGGATGACCTGCAGACGAATCGGCCCCCATGGATCGTCGGGCTCCAGCAGGCTGGCGAAATACGGCGTGATATCCACACGGAAGCGGCCATCCGCCTGAAGCCCTTCGCGCTCCTCATCGGTCAGGTTGATGATCTGCTCAAGCTGCTCAATGGAGTTGAGGCGGTGTGCCATTTGCCAGCGCCAGTTATTCCATAGATCGTCTGGCACATGAGCGAAGATCGCCGGGCGTGGGGTCCCGGCGCTGGTACCGCCAGGATCGATTTCTTCTTGCGAGGAGGCTTCACTACCGAGTTTCAATGCTGTGACCATCGACATCCCTTTCGTCAACTAACTTGTTTTAGCGCAGCTACCATTCCGACAGATCGATGTGATTGATCGTCAGACCATGTGTGGTGATCGGGCAGCCGGTGTTGGCGTTCATCGTCTTTCTTCCCATTCAATACAGTCAGGTTGCGAGCAGGCCGGTAAGAGCTGCCCACAACCTGAGTTATCGCCGCGTCTTTGCCTTGCCTGTTTGACAAGACAGCGCCGCACAATTCTGGCTGTGCGGCCCTTTACCACATGAGACTATACCGCAAGATTGTCACATAATTATCACAGAATTTTTACAGTTTTGAAAAAAGTCACGCTATTAGGTGGCGACCTTCACCTCTCCCAGCCAGCGATATCCTTGGCCCGCCACCGTCTCGATAAAGCGCGGCTGCGAGCGTTTGTCATGCAGGGCCTGGCGCAGCTCAAAGATGCGCGTGTCCACCGTGCGGATGCCTGCCGGGTAGTCCCAGCCCCATACGGCATTCAGCAGACGCTCGCGGGTGACGAGCTGGCCGGGGTTGATCATGAGATACTCAAGCACGGCGAAAGCCTTGGGGGTGAGGATCAGTTCCTCAGACCCTAGCCAGGCGCGTCGCGCCAGACGATCGATCATCAGGTCCTGGCAGATCAGGCGCCCTACAGTAGGTAGCCCCTGGCGGACAGCACTGCGCCGGATGATCGCCCGCACCCTGGCGACCAGCTCGCGCATATCGCAGGGCTTAATGAGGTAATCATCCGCCCCTTCATCCAGAGCGATCGTTCGCTCCAGCGCCCCGCCAGTCCCCAGGATCATCACCGGAGTTGTATTCTCGATCTCGCGCAGGGCTTTAAGCAGATTGCGGCCTTCACCCCCCAGCCGATCGACATCGATCAGAACCAGGCGCGGCGGCCCCTCGACCGCTTGCTGAACTGCTTCGTCCGGCTCCGCGATCAGCCCGGCTGACAGCCCGGCCCAACCCAGCAAAGAGGCAAGCTCCTCTGCCAGCTCAGGCTCCACCCCCACCAGTAAAACCGTGGGCTGGCTTTCTGCACGGCTGGCCCCGTCGCCTGCCGTCAGAGGGGCCGGGGCATCATGATCCATCTCACCCATCTGCATCTCCAACGGTGCGCTGAGTCAGCACGGCGCGCGCCTCCCACAGACAGGGGAACAGACGCAGCCGCAGCGTAGCCTGAAGATAGTCGTTGAGTGTGCCGCCTGTGCCAACCGCCTGATTGCCGATGGTGCGCTCCACGAGCTGAATGTGGCTGTATCGCCAGGCCAGGATACGGTGTTCCAGCGCCGAGAGCGCTTCAATCAGCAGATATAGATCGGGGTGACCGTCAGGGTCGGCATACAGATCGACGACGTGCTCTATGCCGTGCCCGGCCAGCAGAGCAAGAAAAGCATCATACAATGAAGGCTCGTCCAGCCGGAAGGCGATGCGGTCCCAGTATCCAGCCTTGCCAAGCTGGCGACGTATCCAGCTCACATACTGCTCTTCGCGCAGTCCGCACAGCAGCTCGATCTCGCGGAACTGATAGGACTGCAACCCAGACCCCGGTGCCAGCAGCGAGCGAAAACGCTGGAAGGCAGCAGGAGGCAGGGTGTGGAGCTGCTCGACGGTGGCCAGCGCATTGTTAAAGACCAGCGTCACCTGCCCCAGCAGCCGCACCGCCTCAGCAATGCGACCCTCATGCAGCGCGTCGCGCGCCCGTTCCAGGTAGCTGAGCGCCAGCTTGAACCACAGCTCGTGCACCTGATGGATAATGATGAACTGCAGCTCATCAGGTTCATCTGACTGCATTTGCTGCGCGCCCAGGATGTCCTCTAGGCGCAGATATTCGGCGTAGTTCAGGCCCTTATGATCAGAGTGAGGCATGCTCCCCCTCCACATGACTCTCAGGTCAGCGGTCGCAGCACAGCCCGCACCGGGCTACCGCACACCCCGACGATCTTCAACGGCAGAGCGATCAGCTCATAGACGCCGTCGGGCACATCGCGCAGGAGGAGCGTCTCCAGGTTGGCGATGCCATGTGCATAGAGCCGGTGATGGCAGTCCAGCGTCTTGCTGGTGAAGCTGTCCACTGACGGCATATCGACACCCAGCAGCCCCACCCCGCGCGCAGCGAGCCAGTCCACCAGCTCAGGGGTGGGGTAGGGGAAATCTTCGGGCCAGGTTTCGTCGGGTAGATCGCTGACCCAGGTGTGGATCAGCAGGCGCTGCATCCCCTCCAGGTCACGGCCCACGAAGTCCTCCGGCACGATGCCGCCGTGCTGCCGGGCGATCGTCACCACATGCGCCGGGCCAACATACCGCTCCAGCGGCAGGTCGGCAGGATGCGGGCCACGCGCGTCAAAGTGCCAGGGGGCATCAGCATGGCTGCCGGTGTGGGCGCTGAGCGTGAGCGTCGTCAGGTTGACCGACGATCCCTCACCGATATCCAGTACCTGCTTAAACGAGAACGGCGCATCGCCCGGCCACACGGCCAGCCGCGGCGAGATAGTGCGCGAGATGTCATAGAGGCGCGTCACGGGCTGTCCTCCCCCTGAACCGGTTAGGTGATGAAATCGCGGCCCACGCTGTGCCGCTGCCATGCACCGCTCGCCAGGATGTCAGCGATGGCGTCCATCGCGGCATGCACTTCCTCATCGCCATTATAGAAGTGCGGCGAGATGCGAATCCCCGCATTGGGCCGGTAGTCGATCAGGATATCGCGGGCGATCAGCTCGCGCGAGACCTCGTAGGCATGGGGTGGGTTGATCACCACCGTACCGCCGCGCAGCGCCGGGTCGCGCGGCGTGGCGACCTCATATCCGGCGGCCTCGGCTCGCTCGATGATCAGGGCTGTTTGCCGCAGCGACTTGCGGCGGATGTTCTCCACCCCAACACGGGCAATCACCTCAACGCCAGGGCGGATGGCATACAGCGACGGTATGGCAGGCGTCCCGTTTAAGAAGCGGAAGGCGTCCTCGCGCAAAACGATGTCATCCACCTCAAAGTCAAAGGGGCGCTGATGGGCCATCCAGCCAGTCAGGCCGGGCCGCATGGTCTTGAGGTGATCCTCGCGGGCATACAGGAACACCCCGCCCGGCCCGCCGCACATCCACTTGAGCACTCCGCCCAGGTAGAAATCAACATCGAGCGCCTGCACGTCAACCGGGATGATGCCCCCCGCGTGGTAGCCATCGACGATCACCACCGCCCCCACCCGGTGCGCCTTCTCGATGATGGCCTGCACGTCAAGGATGTAGGCGCTGCGGAACAGCACATGGCTCACCGGCACCAGCAGCGTGCGCTCGTCAATGGCGTCAATGATCTGCTGAACGTCGACCGTCTGCCCGCCGTCAGGGCTGGGGACCATGTGCAGGGTAACATGGGCAGGTAGCATCCCGCGCAGCACGTAATACACCGAAGGGAAGATGCCCCCTTCGATCACCACTTTATCCCGCGGGCCGCTGAAGTCAAAGCAGGTCAGCAGAATGCCCTGGGCAATCGAGATGTTCTGATGGATTGAGACGGATCCCGGCGGCGCGCCGATGATCGCGCCCACCTGGTTGCCAACCTCGATATTCATATCCCACCAGCCCTCGCCCCAGGCCCGGATACCCCGCCCGGCCCAGGTGTCGGCATAGGCACGCAGGCTGTCATAGACGGCGCGTGGCATCGCCCCCAGCGAGTTGCTGATCAGGTAGTTGGTGTGCTGCAGGATGGGGAATTCATCGCGCCACTGCAGAAGCGGGTCATCTGATGGATTGTGCATGCCGTCATCATCCTCAGGTTGATTTGATCGACACCATTATCAAGTATATACGCCGCCGCGCAAAGTCCTGATCAACCGCCGGTCACAGGGCCGCCGCCTCCTGATACATCTGGATCAGGCCCTCATAGTAGCGCTCCCAGGTGAAGCGCTGGATGTACTCACGGGCCGAGCGTCCCATCTCGGCCCGCAGATGCTCGTCCTCATACAGCCGCAGGATGCGATCCATCAGCGCCTCAACATCGCGGATCGGCACGATATAGCCATCCTGCCCATCCCGGATCGGCGCGCCGACGTTCTCGGTGATGATGACCGGCAGCCCCGTCGCGGCGGCTTCAGCCACCACCATGCCAAATCCCTCCTGCAGCGATGGTAGCACGAAGACCGACCCGGAGCTGTACAGCCCGGCCAGCCTGTCCTGCGGCACAAAGGGCACGTGCCGATATAGCCCCTCATAGTCAGGCAGAAACAGCCTGCTGTCGGGCGTTTTGCCCCCCACCAGCAGCAGCTCGGCACCGGGCAGGTTAAGCCGCTTGAAGGCTTCTAACAGGTAGTGGACACCCTTCTGCACGCTGATCGCCCCGGCGAAAACCAGCCGGAAAACGTCATCGCCTTTCGGGAGTGGTTTGAACCGCTCCGGGTTGAACCCCACATGCAGCAGCCGCAGCTTCCGTTCGGGGATGCCCTGCTCGATCATCGTCCGCTTGACGAACTCCGAGCACACATCGATGAAGTCGGCCTCCTCGTATTCCTGCAGATGTTTGGCGATCAGCCGGGTGGCGCTGCGTGGGTGCCGGATACCAAAGCGGGCATATTCCTCGCGCAGGATGCGATCCTGCACCAGCGGGTGCGCCGAGGAACGCGTCACGATCACACGGGCGCCCAGCACCTTCGCCTTACGCAGTGAATGGAGGCACTGGTGGTTCCAGCCGTGGAATACCTCACATGGCGTGATATAACGGCTTGCCCAGCGGTCGAACAGGTTATCCCGGATGCCATATGAGAAATACAGGCTGCCGGGGTGGGGGATCTGCTGCATGGCATAGCCGATGTAGGCAGGCGGCAGGACCCTGCGGCAGGCAGCAGGCGGGATGTCCGTCGGGGCAGGGTCGCGCACCCCGATGATGAACCGCTCCAGGTATCCCGCCCGGTGAGCAGCGCGGGCGGCCTCATGCGCATGATATGGCCCCACTGCCGAGATGATGACTCGCAAATCCGCCATGGACTCCCCTGTCGGCTTGTGTGGAGGTAGGCTGCCCGGCGATTATAACGGCTCCTATGCCGCCCGGCGAACGTGGGGATGGGGTTGTTGGCTCGCCCACAGCGCCATGTTACAATGACGCGCACGCAGGGGCACGCTCAGATGTGACCCTGCCTCAGCCGGATATCATCCCGTCACAAGGTGACGGCAGTACAGGGAGAGAAGATCGTGCCACATCTGCTTGTGACAGGTGGCGCCGGTTTCATCGGGAGCCACACCGTGCGCCGCTACCTGGATAAGGGATGGCAGGTCACCGTCTACGACAATATGTCACGGCCCGGTGCCGAGCATTCGCTGGACTGGCTGCGCAGTCACCCGGCCAGCGACCGCCTGAACATCATCGAGGGGGATGTGCGCGAGTATGACAGGCTGGCCCCCCACGCAACCGCGGCGGACGCGATCCTGCATGCAGCCGGTCAGACGGCGGTGACCACCTCGGTGCACAACCCACGTGCCGACTTTGAGTCAAACGCCCTGGGCACGTTCAATGTGCTGGAGGCGGCTCGCGCCGCTCTTGCCAGCGGGCGCACCCCCGCAGTCATCTACACCTCCACCAACAAGGTCTATGGTGGCATGGAGGATGTGGGGGTGGTGCTGAAGGACGATCATTACGCCTATGCTGATCTGCCTGACGGTGCCCCGGAGACCCAGCCCCTTGACTTCCATTCCCCCTATGGCTGCTCAAAGGGTACAGGTGATCAGTATGTGCGCGACTATGCCCGCATCTACGGCATAGACACAGTGGTGTTTCGCCAGTCATGCATCTATGGCACCTGGCAGTTTGGTACCGAGGATCAGGGCTGGCTCGCGCACTTCACCATCGCCGCCGTGCTGGGCCTGCCACTGACCATCTACGGAGACGGTAAACAGGTGCGCGACGTGCTCTACATCGACGACCTGGTAAATGCCTTCGAGGCGGTGTTTGCCAACCCCGCGCGCGTGTCCGGTCAGGTCTTCAACATCGGCGGCGGCCCCACGCGCGCCATCTCATTGCTGGACCTGATCGCCATGCTAGAGAAACTGCGCGGCGCGCCGATGCACATCAGCTACAGCGATTGGCGTCCCGGGGACCAGCGCGTGTTCATCAGCGATACACGCAAGGCCGGGCGTGCGCTGGGCTGGCAGCCCACTGTGCCCGTTGCAGAGGGCGTTCGACGGCTGTATCAGTGGGCCATCGAGCACCGCGATCTGCTGGTCAGCATCCGGGCAAAACTGGCCGGGAGCCGATCCAATGGATGAGCGTCGGGCGGCCATCCTCACCATCCAGACGGAAGGCGGCGGCATCCCCTCGATGGTCAATGCCATCCATCAGATGCTCGCGGGCTGGGGATATAACGTCACAGTGTACCGGGCCGAACCTCAGTCCCCAGCCCTCTCGCGGTTGAGGCGGCTGGCAGCATCACTGTCGCAGCGCCCCCCCGCCGAGACACTGGATTACGGGGGGGCGCGCACCCTGCTGGTGCCGGCCCCGCCGTTCCCCTTCTGGATGTATTATCTGGTTCCCCACTTCCTGACAGGGCTGCTGCCGGGGCAGCATGAGATCATCATCGCTGTGTCTGGTAGCGCCCATGTGGCCCTGCCGCTGGCGCTGCGCGGCACCCCTTACGTGATGTGGGTAGCCACCCCTTATGAGGACGAGCTGCAGGCCAAAGTCGTATCAGGCGATGAATGGGCGCAGCGCGTGATGAGCGGGCCGGGCTGGCGCATCCTGCAGGCGCAGGAGCGCATCGCGTTGCGCGGTGCGCGGCAGGTGCTGGCGCTTAGCCCCTATACGGCCCGTCGTCTCAAGGAGATCGCGCCCGGCGCTGCTAACCGACTGGACATCATGCTTTACCCGATCGACACCGGTTTGTTCCGGCCCGACCCGGCAGTGCAGGCTAATCCGCCCTACGGGCGCTACCTGGTTTTTACCGCACGCATCAACGACCCGCGTAAGAACATCCCCATGCTGCTGCGGGCGTTTGCCATTGTCCGCGGCAGGCACCCTGATATGAAGCTGGTGCTGGCCGGCGAGCAGCCCAACGATGCGATCAAGAGCCTCACCCGCGATCTCGGTCTGAGTGACGCCGTTATCTACCCCGGCCCGATCCCCGCTCGCTCACCGGAGCTGATCCGCCTGTATCAGGGGGCGCAGCTTTTCGTGCTGCCCTCGGTGCAGGAGGGGCTGGGCATCTCCATGCTGGAGGCGATCGCCTGCGGCACGCCGGTGGTCGCCACCCCCTGCGGCGGCCCGGAGGGGATTGTCGTTGAAGGGCAAACCGGGCGCATGGTTTCTGACCTGCATGACCCGGCGATCTTCGCCGACGCCGCCTGCGATCTGCTCGACCACCCCGATGAGCTGGCGCTGCTGCGTGAGCGGTGTGTGCAGTATGCGGCGGAGCACTTTTCGCGCCCCGTGGTGGCCGATCAGTTCAGGCAGGCCTGTGACGCCGCGCGCGCCCCTGCAGCAGAACCGCGACGGCTGCGCACCTGGCTGGCTGCGGGCTGGGCTGTCTTCATCTTTGGGATGTACATGGTGCGCCAGATCAGCCTGCGCTGGCCTGCTATCCAGGCCCGGCTAATCGACCCGCTGTTTAATCACTTCCCTTAACAACCATCAGGCAGGGACTATGTGTGGCATCTGGGGAACCGTCAACATAGCTGACGAGGAGATGGCCGGGCGCGCTGCTGCAGCGATGCGACACCGTGGACCGGATGATCACGGCGTGTTTGTGGCACACGAGCCGCTGCCTGTCGCACTGGTCAACACCCGCCTCTCGATCATCGACCTGTCCCCGGCGGGGCATCAGCCGATGTCCACACCGGACGGCCGCTACTGGATCGTATACAATGGCGAGGTCTACAACTTCCAGGCCATCCGCACGCTGCTGGCTGATCTGGGGCATCGATTCAGCTCGAACACCGACACAGAGGTGATCCTGCACGCCTACCAGGAATGGGGTACTGCCTGTCTGGAGCACCTGCGCGGGATGTTCGCCTTTGCCATCTGGGACCACATGGAGGGCAGGCTGTTCGCCGCCCGCGACCGGCTGGGGATCAAGCCGCTGTACTATGCGTTTGAGGGCGAGACGGGGCGCTTCGCGTTTGCCTCCGAGATCAAGGCGCTGCTGGTCTCCGGGCTTGTGGAACGGCGACTGAACTATGCAGCGCTTCATCACTACCTGTCTTTCTACGCTGTTCCCAGCCCATACACCCTCTTTGAGCAGGTGGAGGCGCTGCCCCCCGGCCATTTCCTGACCTTCGAGAACGACAGACTGCACATCGAACGGTACTGGAACCTGCCGGCATTCAGCCCTCTGACGCTCACCGAGGAGGAGATCCGGCTGGAGCTGCGCCGCCTGCTCGAGGAGTCGATCCGCCTGCGCATGATCGCCGATGTGCAGGTGGGGGCGTTCCTGTCCGGTGGCATCGACTCAGGGGCGGTGGTCGCCTTGATGACACGTATCAGCGGTGAGCGTCTGCGCACGTTCTCGATCGGGTTCGAGGCCGAGGGCAGCAGCATCGATGAGCGCTCCGCAGCGCGCGTGCTGGCCGACCACTACCAGACCGACCACACCGAGGTGATCGTCACGGGCCGGGATGTCCGCGACCAGCTCCCGACGATCGTCCGTGCGCTGGACCAGCCTTCTGGTGATGGCCTCAATACCTACCTGGTGTCGCAGGCTACAGCGCAGCATGTCAAAGTGGCGCTGTCTGGGCTGGGCGGCGACGAGCTGTTCGCCGGCTACCCTCAGTTCCGCCTGTTCGAGCGCTTCGAGCGCATCCGAGGGGTGTGGGCTGCACTCCCCGGTCTCGCCCGGAATGCCGTACGCGGCGCGGGATCGGTGCTGCCCATTGTGCGGCGCGCTGTCACCTGGCTGGATGGCGACATCCTGGCACGCTATGGACGCGTCCGCGTGCTGTATGACGAGGCAGCCAAGCTGGCGTTCTATACCCCGAAGACGCGCAGTGCGCTGGCGGCCCCCGAACCTTCGCTCCAGTACCTGGCCTCCCTTCTACACCCTGCCGAGACGGACATCATCGCGCAGCTCACCCGCCTGGAGCTGAAGAATTACATGGCTCACACCCTGCTGCGCGATACCGACGCGATGAGCATGGCGCACTCACTGGAGGTGCGCGTGCCGCTGATCGACCATAAGCTGGTGGAGTTCGCCGTCCGCATCCCTCCCGGCCTTAAGCTGCGCAATGGGCGCGGCAAACACATCTTCATCGAGGCGCTGCGTGACGTGCTGCCGCAGCAGGTACTGACCCGGCCCAAGCGCGGCTTTGAGATGCCCATTGGGGCGTGGATGCGCAATGATCTGCGGGATGTGATGGAAGATGTGTTCTCCACCCAATCGATCCGGCGACGAGGGCTGTTTCAGGTGGAGCCGCTGCAGCGCGTCTACGCAGGGTTCAAGGAGGGGCGCGGCATCTATATGCACGCCTGGGCCTTCGCCGTGCTGGAGCTGTGGCTGCGCGAGTTCATGGACAGGGATATGACGCGTGCCTGATCCTTACACCCCGCTGGTGAGCATCGTCCTGCCCACCTACAACGAGGAGCGTGACATCGCGCGCACGCTGGATGCTCTGGTCGCGCAAACCTACCGCCCGATCGAGGTGATCGCTGTGGATGCCTCGCGCGACCGCACGCCGGAGATCATCCAGAGCTACGCCAACCGCCTGCCGGGGCTGCGTGTGATCCCCCAGGGGGACAAACGGGGAGTGTCGGTGGCACGCAACATCGGCCTGAACGCAGCCAGCGGCGAGATCGTGGTGATTCTCAACGCTGACGTCTTCCCCGACCCGGACTTCATCGAGCGGATCGTCCCTCACTACCGCGCCGGGGCAGACTACCTGCTGGTCGAGTCGCGCATCGTAAACACGATGCGCCTGTTCCCCCGCTATTTGCAGGCCCAGCATACCTACGGCCGCCGCCAACCCGACCACGCCGATTGGACAGAGGGATACTCCTGTCGCCTCCGTTGCGCGCTTGAGGCAGGCGGGTTCCCCGAGGAATTCGGGCGCAACACAGCGGGGGAGGACGGCGTCTTCGCGGAGAGGATGCGGGCGGCAGGCTGCCGCCGCGCCGAAGACTATTCGATCGTCGTGCCGCATGTGGCCCCCGATACGTACCGTGATTACTGGTCGCAGCGGCTGGGGCGGGGACGCGGCGGCGCATTTTTGCTGTACGCCTACCGGCGTCGACCTATCCGATGGGCCGCGATCCTACGCTCGGTGCTGGGCACATGGTTTCTGGCGCTGACGCTGATCGCCCCGCTGCTTTACGCATGGAAGCTGCTCCGCTATACGCCGCGCGGCCTGCGCGATTGGCTGCCGTTCACCTGGGCGCGCCTGATCGAGATGCTGGCCACCGGGACCGGTTACTGGAACGGCGCCCGTGAGATCGCGCGCGAGCGCCGTGCATATGGCCAGCCGGGATAACACCCCTGGCCGGACTTCCCCGGCTCTAACGGTTTTATTACAGAAGCCTTGCACCGATCGAAATAGGCTGTAGACTCGCTGTATAATCGGTTAGTGCAGCGCTGCCGGGTTACGCGGCCGCTGTGGGTTGTCCCTTCTGCGGGCAGGTAAATACAGCATGACGACAGCCAAATGGGGCACCGGCCCCATCCAGACTCCCTGGCAGCGCATTGTGCGGGCGCTGCGCACGCGCACTGCCCCCCGCAAGCCACGTGAGATCAGGGTGGGCGCAAGCCTGCGCGAGATCGCCGAGCAGATCAGGATGCGCCAGATGCCGCGCTTCTTTGGGTTGATCCCCGAACAGGCGGCACTGCTCGACCGCTTCTACCCGCATGCTTATAACCTTACCATTGAGCAGGCCAATGCCTGCCTAGAGCACCGCTTCAACCTGTTCGGGGCGGGCAGTATACAGGCAGGCAATCCTATCAACTGGCACACCGACTTCCGCAGCGGCTACCGCTGGCCGGTAGAACACCACACCCGCCTCGAGCTTTTTCCCCCGGCAAGCAGCGCCGATGTCTGCGTGCCCTGGCAGCTTAACCGTTTCTATCACGCCGTGCGGCTGGGTCAGGCTTACCTGTATACCCGGCATGAACCCTACGCGCAGGAGATCATCGATCAGGTCCAGGACTGGATCGAGCACAACCCCTACGAATTCGGCATCAACTGGGCCCGCCCGATGGAGGTCGCCATCCGGGCCGTCAACTGGGTGTGGGCATATTACTGCATCATCGAGTCCACCTCGCTTAACACCAATTTTCTGACGCTGTGGCTGGCCAGCCTGCAGGAGCATGGCAGCTATCTACTGAAGCATCTGGATGATAACTGGCCGTTCCCTGGCCAGGTGCTGGCCAACCTGGCAGGGTTGATCTATCTGGGTGTGCTGTTCCCGGAGTTCCCTGACTCCGCCCGCTGGCGCGCGATTGGCATGGGACGCTTCTGGACCGAGCTGGAACAGCGCGTTTATCCAGATGGGATGCACAGCGAGGGATCGTTGGCCTACCACGCCTTTGCCACCGAGATAGGCCTGGGCGTGGCTGCCCTGTGCGTGGTCAATGACATCGACATCCCGGAGACGGCCCGTGCCCGGCTGGCCTCCATGCTGGATGTGATCATGACCTACCTGCAGCCGGATGGTACCGCACCCCCTCTGGGTGACACACTGGATGATCATCTGATCAGTCTGAGCGTTTACGAAGATGCTGCACGTGGGCGCCTCGATCAACGCCACCTGCTCGCGCTGGGCTCGCTGGTGCTGGAACGGCATCATAATGAATGGGCAGGGTATGTCAACCCGGCGGAGCGTGGCTGGTCAATTGCCGCCGGCGATAGCTGGCAGGATGCCTTCTGGTACTTCGCATCAGATGCAGCAGCGCGCCTTACCGATGTGATCACCCACACCACCAAACGGCCTGAGAACATCCCGCCAGACACATGGATCGACGTAAAGACCGGCATCCGCGTGCAGGCCCGCGCTCTGCGCGCGCAGCCAATCACACTGGATGACCTGACCGGATCGCGCGGCCTGGAAGCGTCCGGCATCTATGTGATGAGGCATCGCGATATCCACATGGTCGTGGATGCGGGCGGAACCGGCCCGGCGGAGATGGCCAGCCATGCCCACAACGACACCCTGAGCATGACCCTGTGGGCCTATGATCGGCCACTTCTGATCGACCCCGGCACCTTCCTTTACAGCTCAAACATCGAGGAGCACAACCGCTTCCGCTCCACCGCAGCTCACAATACGCTGCAGGTGGGAGATGCTGAGATCAGTGCGCTGACCGATCAGTATTATCTGCCGGGCAGTGAGGCCCACACAACCGTCCACCGCTGGATATCGGAGGAAGGCTTCGACTTGCTCGACGCCTCACACGACGGATACTGTCGGCTGCAGCCGGGCGTGATGCATCGCCGCCAGATCTGGTTCGATAAGAAAGCGGCGGTGTTCATCCTGCATGACGAAGTGCGGCATGCTATGCCGCCCGCTGAGGGCAGCGAGGGCGGTGAGACCGAGCTCAATCTGTGGTTCCACCTGGCCCCGCTCCCGGTTCGGCTGGAGCGCAGCAGCAAAATCGTTATCAGCGAGGCGCCCACCGGGGCGAACCTGGTCATCATGCCGGTGGGCAATTTCCCCCTCCAGCCGGTGCTTGTTAACGGCTGGCATGCCCCCTTTTACGGCGTCAGCGTGCAATCTCCTGTTGCCAGATTCACCGGGCGCGTTAAACTTCCTGTTGATCTGGTGGTGCTGCTCTATCCACATGATGGCACGGTCGACCTGAATGTGGTGCGGGCCACCGGGCGTGTTGCTCTGGATAATATGCGCAAAGCCCTGGCTCCGATCATCAAACCGGGCGGCATCAAGGCCCGCTAACAGGGGCACCTGCCTCGCGGCACAATCACACAACAGGCCGAGGGCGAGCCGGGACACTCTGTGTTGGCCCGGCTCGCTTTATACAGCAGCATGGACAACAAGGCGATGAAGCAGATTTTCTTCGATGGCAAAGGGAAGCTGATGGTGCAGGATGTGCCCGTGCCGGAGGTGCCGGCGCGGGGCGCCCTGATCAGGGTCCATTACTCGCTGATCTCGACGGGTACGGAGCTAACCCAGGCGGCGGGCGGGGGGAGCCTGATCCGCAAGGCGCTCCAGCAGCCCGACCTGGTCAGGCGGGCCGTGCAGCTCGCCCTGCGTGAAGGCCTGAGCTTCACAGCAGGGCAGGTGCGCGATCTGTCAGAGACCTGGTTCCCCGCCGGGTACAGCGCTGCCGGGGTGGTAGTAGAGGTGGGGTCTGAAGTCGCCGGGCTGCGCCCCGGTGACCGTGTGGCCTGCGCCGGGGGCGGCTTCGCCAACCACGCAGAATATGATGCTGTCCCCATCAACCTGATCGCTCCCATCCCGGCGGGGGTTGACACACGCCATGCGGCGTTCGCTAACCTGGGCGCGATCGCGCTGCAGGGTGTGCGTCGGGCCGAGCCTACTCTGGGGGAGACGGTAGTCGTCGTTGGGCTGGGGCTGATTGGCCAGATCACCGCCCAGATCCTCGATGCCGCTGGCTGCCAGGTGATCGGCACCGACCCGGTCGCTGCGCGGCGCGACCTGGCCGCCCGGCTGTCCGGTGCGCTGACGATCGATCCCTCGCATGGCGATGCCGCCCGGCAGGTGCTCGCCCTGACAGACGGCGTCGGCGCCGACAGAGTGATCCTGTGCGCCGCCACCAGCAGTAGTGCCCCCACCAACGAGGCCTTCATGATGTGCCGCGAACGCGGTCGCGTGGTGATGGTAGGGGCGATGGGCATGGACCTGGAGCGCCCGGAGTTTTACCGCAAGGAGCTGGATTTCGTCATTTCGCGCTCCGGCGGGCCGGGCCGCTATGACCGTATGTATGAAGAGGAGGGCATCGACTACCCGATCGGGCTGGTGCGCTGGACGGAGCAGCGCAACATGGCCGCCTTCCTGCAGCTTGTGGCCGATGGCAAGATCGAGCTTGACCCCTTGATTAGCGCCGAGCACCCCGTTGAGGAGGCCGCCGCCGCCTACCAAGCGGCTGGATCGGGGGCGCTGGCCGTGCTGCTCAGCTATGGCGCGCCCGGGGAGGAGGCGCTACATCGCCCACTTCACTTCCTTGTACGGGCGGTGAGGCCGCGCACCGGGCGTATCGGCATGGCGCTGGTGGGGGCTGGCTCGTTCGCGCGGGCGGTCCATCTGCCCAATCTCAGGCAAAGCCCCTACTTCGACCTGCAGGCTGTGATCAGCGGCAGTGCCTCGGCGGCGCAGGTGGCACGTAAGTACCACGTCCCGCTGGCCGCCACCACCCTGACGGCAGCGCTGACTGACTCCGGCGTGGATGCCGTCCTGATCGCCACACGTCATCACCTGCATGCGGAACAGGCGGTGGCAGCCGCAGAGGCGGGCAAGCACCTGTTCATCGAGAAGCCGATGGCACTCACCGTCGAGGACTGCCGGGCGATCCTGGACGCCGCTGCCGCATCAGGCGTGCTGGTCACCGTCGGGTTCAACCGCCGCGCCGCCCCTGCCGCCCGTGAGCTGAAGACGGCGCTGGACGCGATCCGCACGCCTAAAACGGTCATCTTCCGCGTCAACGCGGGGCCGCTGCCCGGCTCCCACTGGCTCAACGACCCTACCATTGGGGGTGGACGCCTGCTGGGCGAGGGGGTACACTTCATCGACTTTGTGCGAGGGATGATCGGCCTGGAGCCGCTCTCAGTCAGCGCAGAGGGCAGTGCCGACCGGCAGCACTTCTCGTTGACCATGCGCTTCCCCGACGGATCGCTGGGGATCGTGATCTACACCCCGCACGGGACTCCGGCCTTCCCCAAGGAGCGCGTTGAGGCTTTCGCCGGGAACGGCGTGGCGGTGCTGGATGATTTCCGCAGTCTGCGCTTCATCGGGATGCCGGGCCGGGATATCAAAAGCGGGCAGGACAAAGGGCACCGGGCTCTGCTGGATAACTTCGGGGCGGCGATCCGGGGTGAGGCCGATCTGACCATCAGCGGAGTCGATGGGCTGGAGGCAACACGGATCGCCCTGGCGGCGCTGGCGAGCATCCAGACCGGGCGCGCGATCGATCTGCACGCCAGCGCAGTTGACACCGATACATAGGACGAGCAGCAGAATCAATGACCGACAGCCAGAGGGCGCAGAGCGCCAGAGAGTTCATGGCACGCTACGGGCGAATGAACCCCGACAGCTACCTGACGCTGATCCGGGATGCGGCCCTGCCGTTCGCCTCGGCACTTGAGCGCATGGGCGGACGGCGTGCGGAGGCGCTGGCGCGTCCCCGCGTGCAGTTCCTCATCCTGCACCACGTCTTCCCGGACGAGGAGACCGACTTCCGGCGGCTGCTGAGCGTGCTGGCCGAGGGACACCGCTTCATCAGCTACTCGGAGGCGGTGCGACGCATCTGGGAGGGGGTGATCGACGCCCCTTACCTGGTTATCACCTTTGATGACGGTTTCAAAAGCTGCCTGACAGCGGCACGCATCATGGGGGAGTTCGGGGCCAGGGGGTGTTTTTTCATCAGCCCCACCATCACGGGCGAGACCGACGAGAGGCGCATCGCCGAATTCTGCCGCGATCGGCTGTTCACCCCACCGGTCGAGTTTCTGAGCTGGGACGACGTGGAGGCCCTGCTTGCCACCGGTCACGAGATCGGCAGCCACACCCTCACGCACCCCAACATGGTATCACTCAACACTGCCGAACTGGAGGATGAGATCGGTGGTTCCTTCCGGATGCTTGAGGAACGCATCGGCGAGGTGCGTCACTTCTCCTGGCCGCTGGGGCGCTGGTCGCACTTCAGCGCGGAAGCGGCCCGGATCGTGTTCGAAAGCGGCTACCAGACCTGCGCCTCGGCGGAGCGCGGCTGCCACGTAGCACAGACGCCCCCGCGCGATTTATGTATCCGTCGCACCCACGTGGTCTCCGGTTGGCCAGTTGACCATATGCTGTTTTTCCTCTCGGTGTTCAGCCGGAGAGCCGATCAGGAGAGCGGGCGCTGGCCCCCTGCCTGGCGCAAGCATATCAACGGGGTGAGCTGAGATGGACGTCATCATCCTGACCACACAGGCAAACGCGCTGGCCTCAGTCTGCCTGCCGCAGCTCGTCGAGGCCCCCGGCATCCGCGTCAAGCTGATCATCAACAGCCTGGGCATCCCACCCGACCGCTGGCGGTTCATCCAGCGCAAGCTCCGGAAGGCGCTGGAGATCGGCCCGCTGGGGATGCTGAATGGGTTGCGCATCAGCCGGTGGTACACGCATGATACGGCCCACCTGCTTGGCGTTAAGCCGCTGGAGGAACTCGCTGCGCGCTATGGCGTCCCGTTTGAGGTCACCCCAACTACCAACAGTCCTCACACGCGCGACTTGTTCCAGCGGGCCGATGCCGACCTCGGGCTATCGCTGGGCAACGACTACATCGCCAAAAGCGTGTTCTCCATCCCCCGGCTGGGCATGATCAACATCCATCATGAGCTGCTGCCAGAATTCCGCGGGGCGCAGAGCGTGATCTGGCAGATTTACGAGGGATCAACCCGGACGGGCTACACCATTCATCAGATTGACAGCCACATTGACACGGGGTATCTGCTGTATCGCGAAGAGATGTCGATCGAGCTGAAACCCACGCTGCGCGAGACGGTCAGCCACAACTACGCCCGCCTGTTCCGGGCCAGCGCCGTCGGGCTGGTGTATACGATCACCCACTACGAGGAGCTGCTGCGCGCGGCACAGCCGCAGGGGAAGGGTCGGTCGTTCACCACTCCCACTTTCAAACAGTTCCGCCAGATGGTGCGCCAGCACCGTCGCCTGTACCGGTTACAGATGGAAGGAGGCGGTGATGAGTGAGGGGGAACGCCTGGACATACTGATCCTCTCGATCCAGGACTGGGACGCGCTGCCCACCCGCAAGCACCGCTTCGCCCGCTGGTGGGCTGAGCAGGGGCACCGTGTGATCTACGTCGAGCAGCCGATGCACTGGGCGGGCTGGCTGGTGGACCTGAGAAATCAGTTCGACCGCCTGTGGCGCTGGCTGAAGGGCCCACGCCAGATCGCGCCAAATCTGTGGCTGTTCACGCTACCGCTGGTCATCCCCTTCTTCCAGATGTGGGAGCCGATCAACCGCCTCAATATGCTGTTCCTGCGCGCGGTGCTGCGCGTTGTGCTGCGCCACATGGGCTTCAGCAGCCCCGTGCTATGGACCTATATGCCCTATTCCGCTGACCTGATCGGCAGGCTGGGCGAGCGTGTCGCAGTATATGAGTGTGTGGACGATTTCACTGCCAGCAAGGGGCTGGTGAATGGGGCAGTGCTGGGACGCATGGAGCGACGGCTGATCGAGCAGGTGGACCTGCTGATCGTCACCGCTGACGGCCTGCTGGTGACCAAAGGCCCGGGCGCGAAGCGGGTTATCGTGGTGCCCAACGGCGTCGAGGCCGAGCACCTGGCACGCGCGGCTGACCCGAACCTGCCGGTAGGGCAGAGATTAGTCGGTGTGCCCCATCCGGTGATCGGGTACCTGGGCGCGGTACAATACTGGATCGACACCGGGCTGCTGGGGCGCATTGCGCGCGCACACCCCGATTGGACAGTAGCGCTCGTTGGCCCGGTGGATCTGCTGGCCAATCTGGAGCCGCTGAAGGGGCTGCCGAATGTGATCCTCACAGGGCGTGTGCCCTATGAGGAAGTGCCCCAGTATGTCAGGGCATTTGACGTCTGCGTCAACCCCTACATACTGGATGAGGTGGCGGAACACTGCAGCCCGCTCAAGCTGTATGAGTATGTGGCAACCGGCAAACCGGTCGTGTCGGTGGATATGCCAGAGGCCCACAAATTCGAGGGGCTGATCCGCATCGCCCGTGACGCTGACGACTTCATCGCCCAGGTGGAGCAGGCCGTCGCGGGCGATGACGGCCTGGCGGCCCGCCGCATGGCTGAGGCGCTCAGGCATACCTGGCGCAGCCGCCACGCCGATGTGACACGGGCACTGTACGAGACAATCAGCGCACGGGTGCAGGGTCGATAGGATTGCGATGGCACTGCAAAGCAACACACCCCCGGATATACGTGTGCAGCAGGCAGCAGCCGGGTTGCGCCTGCTGGTGATCATCCCGGCCTACAACGAGGAGGAGAGCCTGGGGCAGGTGCTCGACCGGGTGCATGCAGCCATGCCGCAGGCTGACATCATCGTGATCAACGACGGTTCGCGCGACTCCACCGAGCGCGTGGGGCTGGCGCATGGGGCGACGGTCGCCAGCCTGCCATATAATCTGGGCATTGGCTCAGCCATGCAGACTGGCTTCCTGTATGCCCGTGAGAACGGCTACGATGTGGCGTTTCAGGTGGATGGTGATGGCCAGCATGATCCCGACGAGCTGGTCGATCTGCTGGAGGTGCTGAGAAGCGGGGCCGCCGATGTGGTGATCGGCTCACGGTACATCGAGGATCGGGGATATATCACCCCGACGGTTCGCCGGCTGGGCATCGTGATCCTGGCCCACCTGATCTCGCTGATCGTGGGACAGCGCATCACCGACCCAACGTCCGGCTTCCGGGCATTGAATCGCCGGGCGATCCTGTTCTGCGCCGACGATTACCCGTTCGACTACCCGGAGCCTGAGGCAATTGTTTTGTTCAAGCGCGCCGGGCTCACCATCCGCGAGATACCTGTGACGATGAACCCGCGCTACGGCGGGCAGTCTTCCATCACACCGTTGCGCTCAGGGTATTACATGGTCAAGGTTATCATGGCGATCATCATCGGCCTGCTGCGCGGCAGGCCGCGCCTTGTGGGAGATGGGCACAATGCTTAACCAGGTGACACGCTCCGAGCTGATCATGATCGGGGTGCCGATCATCCTCTTTGGGGTGGTGCTGGAGATGGTGCGCCGCCGCCGCCTGCGCGAGGATTATTCATTGCTGTGGTTGGGCACCTTCGGCGTGCTGATCGTGCTGGCCATTGCCCGTGACAGCCTGCTGGACGCCATTGCGCATTTCATGGGCATTCTCTACCCGCCCACGGCGCTATTCGTGATTGGCTTTGGTATGACCCTGCTGCTGATGCTCCAGTTCTCGGCGGTGATCACCAAACTGGCCACACAGAACAAGCAGGCGGCCCAGCATATCGCTCTGCTCAGCGCGCGTGTGCGCGAGCTGGAGCAGAAGCTCGGCGAGCAGACAAGCAGGGAGGAGGGCTGAGCCTGACGATGACCACCCCCTCCTCTGTACCCAGTCGGACCGTCTGGCTGGTGCTGGCCATGGCGCTGACCCTGCGCGTGATGGTGATCCTGTTCGCCTTCACGCCGCTGCTGCCAACGCTGTTCCCGAACTCCGGCATTGATAATAGCCACCGGATAGAGCTGCGGGACGATGAGGTGTTCTATCATCAGGTGGGCAGCACCCCGCAGCGGTTGGTCTATCTGGAGCACCGCTTCGGCCAGGCGGTGACAACCATCGGCCCGGTGTATCCGCTGTTCCTCGCCCCCTTCATCGCCCTGCTGCGCGAGAATCTGGCAATGCAGCTCACTGCAATCCGGCTGGTGCAAGCGCTGATCGATACAGCGGCGGTCGGGCTAGTCTATCTGATCGCACGGCAGCTTTTCGGGTACAACGTGGGGCGCATTGCTCTGCTGATCCAGGCGCTGGACGTGCGCTACATGTACCAGGCCGGGACGATCCTGACAGAGACGGTGTTCATCGGCCTGTTCCTGCTGGCGCTGTGGCTGTATGTGCGCGCCGTGCAGCAGCAGAAGATGGGACTGTACCGCCTGGCAGGGCTGGCGCTGGGGCTGGCCACCCTGACGCGCCCCGTGCCGATCCTCTTCCCTCTGCTGCTGGTCGTCCATCTGTTGATCGCGGCCCGCGATCGGCGCCGGGTCCTGGCGGGGCTCGCCTGGATGGTTGGCATAATGGCCCTGGTGATGCTCCCCTGGCAGGTGCGGGTAGGCATCGTGACCGGCGAGCTTGTGCCGGTGAGCAAGACGGGAGCCGCCCATCTGTGGCTGGCCAGCCGCGACGACGGCCAGGAGCTGGGCAGGTCGACGATCGACGAGGCGCGCTATGAGGATGTTGGCCCCAATGTTAACCAGGAGGACATCGATCAGGCGGCCTATGCCAGCACGGCGCTGGAGAACATCCTCAGCGCGCCGGGGCGCTGGCTGGCCCGCATCGGCAGGGATACTCTGGCGGCCTACCTCCAGCCCTACGGTACCGTGATCGCCCAGGGCAGCTCGTCGATCTCGGCCAAACAGGTTGTGCTGGAGTTCCTGTCCGGGGAAAGGGCTCTCTCCGATGTGCTGGCGCTGCCCGGCCTGATGCCGCGCCTCTTGATGTACATCTGGCACTATGCGGGGCTGATCGGCGGGATCGCCGGTGCCGCGCTGGTGCTGGCACGCAGACAGTGGCAGGCCCTGCCCCTGATCTTCTGGATCATCTATGGCACGGCCCTCAGCGCCGTGCTGCTGGTCGAGCCGCGCTACCTGTTCCCGCTGATGTTTGCCTTCGCCATCCTGGCCGCCTACGCCGCTGATGTCCTGTTGCATGCCCTCGCCCGGGGCAGGGCCCCGGCTCCACAGGCAGGGGAGGCGAGCTGATGCGTGTCGTGCACATGATACGGGCGATCGGCATCGCCGGGGCCGAGCAGCACCTGCTACGCCTGCTGCCCGGCCTGGCCGCGCACGGGCTGGATGTACGGCTGGCCCTGCTTGAGGACCCCCGCTACCCGATGGATACCTACTGCAATCTGATGGCGAAGCGGGGCATCCCCGTCGATCGCATCCCGCACCGGGGCCATGTCAACCCTCCCGCATTCTTGCAGATCATCCGCTATCTGCGCCGTGTCAGGCCCGATCTGCTGCACACGCACCTGATCCATGCCGATGTGTTTGGCCAGCTCGCGGGGCGATGGGCCGGCGTTCCCTTAGCCGTTTCCTCACGGCACGGGGCCAATGAGTTCCAGCGCAACCCGCTGATCAACTGCGCCAACAGGGCTGGCACCGCCAGCACCCAGCGGGTGATCTGCATCTCACACGCCCTGGCGCAGTTTGTGGAGGAGATCGAACGGATCGAGCGCGAGAAGCTGCGGGTGATCCATTACGGCATCGAGACGCCGGTCACCACCCTGTCACGCGAGGAGGCACGGGCAGCCCTGGGCATCGATGATAAGGGGCCGCTGGTGGGCGCATTCGGGCGGCTGATTGGCCTCAAGGGCTACGATGTGCTGCTCGACGCGTTTGCACTGGCCCTGCGTCATCTGCCCGCGGCCCGGCTGGTCATCGTGGGTGACGGCCCGCTGCGCGGTGACCTGGAGGCGCAGGCGGTACGCCTGGGGCTGGGCGAGGCGGTGCATTTCGCCGGGTGGATTGACAACGCCCATCACCTGATGTCTGCCTGCGACCTGGTGGTCATCTCGTCGCGTTCGGAGGGCTTCGGGCTGGTGGCGCTCGAGGCGATGGGCTGCTCGCTGCCGGTGATCTCAACCAACGTGTTGGCGCTGCCTGAGATCGTCGTCGACGGCGAGACGGGGCTGCTGGTGCCCCCCGACGACCCCGAGGCGCTGGCGGCGGCAGTCGGCAGCCTGCTGGCCGACCCGGCGCGCGCCGCAGCCTATGGGCAGGCGGGCTACCAGCGGCTGCTTGCCAGCTTCACGGTTGAGAAAATGATCGATGCGACCTGTGATCTCTACGACGAGATCGCCCACGCGGCGCTGAGGTAGCCACCATGTGTGGTATCTGTGGAGTGCTCTCGCTCAATGGCGGCGCCCCTGACGATGCGATCCTGTCACGTATGGTAGAGACCATCACGCATCGCGGGCCGGATGACTCCGGGATCGCCATCAGCGGCCCCTGTGGGCTGGGCAACACACGCCTGGCCGTGATCGATCTCAGCCCTGCTGGCCACCAGCCCATGTATGCGGCGTACACCGGCCCGGACGGAAACTCTCGTGAAGCCTGGATCGCCTACAACGGCGAGGCATATAACTTCCATGCGGTACGGGCCGGATTGGAGACAGTGGGTCATCGTTTCCGCTCAGGCACAGATACTGAGACGCTGCTCCATGCCTATCTTGAGTATGGCGCAGAGGCATTCATCCATCCGTTCAACGGCATGTTCGCAGCCGCCATCTGGGATGCCACTCACCGCAAATTGATCCTGGCACGCGACCGGGTGGGGAAGAAGCCGCTTTTTTACGCCCTGACCAACGAATGGCTGATCTTCGGGTCTGAGATCAAGGCGCTGCTGGCCCATCCAGCCCTCACACCCCACCTGAACGGCGGCGTGGTGCCACACTATCTGGCCTATGGCTATCCACCCGCACCCTTCACCCTGTTTGAGGGTATCCAATCCGTGCCTCCCGGCCATTTGTTGATCGTCGATTTGGAAGCGGCAGCGCCTCAGATCGATCTGCGCAGCTACTGGCAACCGCCTTTTCCCGGCACAGGGCCCGATGGCGTGGATGAAAAGGCGGCAGCAGTTGAGCTGCGCGAGCGGCTGCGTGCTGCCGTGAGGGCACGCATGATCGCCGATGTGCCGCTGGGTGCGTTCCTCTCGGGGGGGTTGGATTCTGCCGCGATCGTCGCCCTGATGGCGGGGGAAAGCACCCTGCCAGTCAAAACATTCTCGATGGGGTTCAGCGGCGAACCCTCGTTTGACGAAACCGCCTATGCCCGTCAGATCGCCAGGCAGTTCGCCACCGAGCACCACGAATTCATCGTCAAGCCCGATCTGATCGAGCTGGTCGAGGAGCTGGTGTGGCACCATGACCAACCGTTCGGTGACTCATCGGCGATCCCCACCTACATGGTCAGCAAGCTGGCCCGCGAACATGTGACGGTTGCGCTGACTGGCGATGGGGGCGATGAGCTGTTTGCAGGGTATGACCGCTTCCGGGCGGCCCGGCTGGCCGATGTGTACTCACGCCTGATTCCTGGCTTTGCCCACCGCATCCTTGTCCGGGCACTGGAACGGGCACGTATCTCGACCGCGTATGGCGGGCCGGTGAAACGAGCTGCGCGGTTTGTTGGCGCGGCCAACCTGCCGCTGCCCACGCGCTACCTGAGCTGGGTTCGCTACGTGCCGGAGGGGTGGGTGAGTGCACTGGTCGGCAGCGAAGGTGAAGCCGCTGTACAGCAGCATTACGCCGGGCACTTTGCAGCCCACCCGCAGGACGACGGGGCGAAGATACTGCCCCGGTTGCTCGACGTGAACTTCCGCACCTACCTGCCTGACGATCTGCTGGTTAAGGTCGATCGGTGCAGCATGGCGGTATCGCTGGAGGCGCGTTCTCCCTTCCTGGATTACGAGCTGGTGGAGTTCGCAGCCCGGCTGCCCGACACTCTGAAGCTGAGGCGGGGCACGCAAAAGTATCTGCTCAAACAGGCCATGCGCGGCATCCTGCCGGATGCCATCATCGACCGCCCAAAGCATGGTTTCGGCGTGCCGGTGGGCAGGTGGTTCCGGGTCGAGATGGCCTCCTATCTAGGGAATATGCTCCTGAGCAAGCGGGCTCAAGGGCGTGGAATCCTTAATCCCGCGGCGGTCAAGGATATGATCGACGTCCATATGGCTGGCCGGGCCGACCTAGGCAACGCCCTGTGGACCCTGCTGACATTCGAGCTGTGGCTGCGCCGCTATTTCGACTGACCATGATAAGCAACGACTCACGAGGTAAGCTGAGCTTTGACTAACTTCCTGGTAACCGGCGGGGCGGGTTTCATTGGGTCCAATCTGGCCGAGGCCCTGGTCAAGCAGGGACACGCCGTCCGCATCATCGACAACTTCTCCACCGGCAGGCGTGAGAACCTGGCCGGGTTGCTGGATCGCGTCGAGCTGATCGAGGGTGATATCACGCACCCTGAGGACGTCAGCCAGGCCGTGCAGGGCATTGAGGTGGTGTTGCATCTGGCCGCCATCCCTTCGGTGCCGCGCTCCATCGAAGACCCGCTGAGCACCAACGAAGCCAGCGTCACCGCCACGCTCAACATACTGCTGGCCGCTCACCGCGCCCGGGTGCGGCGGGTGGTCTTCGCGTCCTCGTCATCGATCTACGGCGATCAAGCGCCTGACCTGCCCAAAGTGGAGACGATGACGCCCAACCCGATCTCACCCTACGGGGTGGCCAAGCTGGCGGCAGAGAAATACTGCCAGGTGTTCTACCAGGTCTACGGCCTTGAGACGGTGGCGCTGCGCTATTTCAACGTCTTTGGCCCGCGCCAGAACCCGGACAGCGCCTATGCAGCGGTGATCCCGCGCTTCATCAACGCCCTGCTTGAAGGCCGCCCTCCCACCATCTACGGAGATGGTGAGCAGACGCGCGATTTTACCTACGTGGGCAACGTGATCCACGGCAACCTGCTGGCGGCCAGCGCCCCCGCCGAGAAGGTCGCCGGGCAGGTGTTCAATCTGGCAGCGGGCGGGCAGACCTCGCTGAACAGCCTGGTTGAGATGCTCCACGAGATCACAGGCAGCGAGGTGCCCCCGCTCTATGAGCCGCCCCGGACTGGCGATATCAAGCATTCGCGGGCCAGCATCGAGAAGGCCCGCCAGCTGATGGGCTACGAGCCGGTCACCTCGCTACATGAGGGGCTGTATCAAACGGTGCGCTGGTACCGTGAACAGAGGAAACATGACGTCTGATCGCCCCTTGGCACCGGTGCGCGTGCTGCGCATTATCGCCCGCCTCAATGTCGGTGGCCCGGCGATTCACGTCGCCCTGCTGACAGCGAGTCTGCGCGATGAGACGTTCTACTCGGAGCTGGTGGCCGGGCGGCTGAACCCGGGTGAGGGCGACATGTCATACCTGGCGCACCGGCTGGGGGTCGAGCCGATCATCCTGCCCACCATGCAGCGCGAGATCGACCCGGTGGGCGACCTGCGGACGCTGTGGCATCTGGTGCGGCTGATGCGCCGCTACCGCCCCCATGTGGTGCACACCCACACCGCCAAAGCCGGGTTTGTAGGCCGGTTTGCTGCCCGGCTGACAGGCGTCCCCGCGATTGTCCACACCTTTCACGGGCATGTGTTCTACGGCTACTTTGGCCGGTTGAAGACCGCCCTGTTCCTGTGGCTGGAGCGCCTCTCGGCGCGCTACTCGGATGTCATCCTGACGTTGAGCGAGGGGCTGCGCCGCGAGCTGATCGACTACCGCATCGCCCCCTCAGAGAAGATCCGGGTGATCCCGTTAGGCTTCGACCTGGCCCCCTTTGCCGATCTGGATGCCCTGCGGGGCCGATTCCGCGCCGGGCTGGGCCTCTCGACAGGCGCCCCGCTGGTGGGTATCATCGGGCGGTTGGTCCCGGTGAAGAACCATGAGCTTTTTCTGCAGGCCGCGTGGCAGGTACATGCGGCCATGCCGGATGCGCATTTTGTCGTGATCGGTGATGGAGAGCGCCGGGCAGCCCTGGAGCAGATGGTTCACGATCTGAGCCTGGATGATCGGGTGATCTTCACCGGGTGGCGACAGGACCTGCCGGCGATCTATGCCGACCTGTCGCTGCTGGTGATCTCGTCGCACAATGAGGGCACGCCGGTCTCCCTGATCGAAGCGATGGCCTGCGGCGTGCCGGTCGTCTCGACTGCGGTGGGGGGGGTGCCCGATCTGCTGCAGGGGGGCAGGCTCGGCGCCCTGGTCCAGCCGGGTGATGTGGACGGGCTGGCAAATGCGATGATCGCCGCCCTGCGGACTGCCCCCGCCGAACAGATCGAGCAGGCCCGCGAGCAGGTGTGGCAGCAGTATGATGGCCGGCGACTGGCCGCCGATATGCGTGCGCTGTATGGCGAGATTCTGGCCCGCAAAGGGGCATGGCCGCAGCAGGACGCCGGGGACATCACGGTGAGGAGCTTATGAGCAAGTTCATCCCGATCATCCTGGCCTCCGGGTTCATCTCGTTTCTGGCAACACCCCTTTTCCGGCGGCTGGCGTTCTCGATCAACTTCGTAGACAACCCGAAGGCCCGCAAGATGCATATCACCCCTATGCCGATGCTGGGAGGGGTGGCGATGTATGTCGGGATAGTGGGGGCTGCCCTGCTGAGCGGGTTTTCGTCATACAACGAGCTGGCCGGGGTGCTGGGCGGGGCGACGGTGGTCACGCTGGTGGGCCTATGGGACGACCGCGCCGAGCTGCCCCCGCTGGTCAAGATGGGCGGGCAGGTGCTGGGTGCTGCGCTGCTGATCCTGTCAGGGATTCAGGTGAGGTTGTTTGGGTCGCAGATACCGGATATCGCTCTGACGATCTTCTGGATAATCGGCATCTCCAACGCCATCAACTTCCTGGACAACATGGACGGTCTCGCCGCCGGGACGGCCATGATCGCCAGCGGGTTCTTCTTCGTCCTGGCGCTCATGGAGGGGCTGGGGCTGGTGGCGACCCTGGCTGCCGCCATGTTCGGTGCCTGTATCGGGTTCCTGTATTACAACTTCAACCCGGCCAGCCTTTTCATGGGCGACGCGGGCAGCCTGCTGCTGGGGTTCATCCTGGCCGTGCTGGGCATCAAGCTGGAGTTCCTCTTTCAGCCGCGGACCATCACCTGGATGATCCCGATCATCGTGCTGGGCGTCCCCATCTTCGACACCACGCTGATCGTGATCTCGCGCCTGCGGCGCAGGCGGCCCATCTGGCAGGGGGGCAAAGACCACACTTCGCACCGGCTGGTGGCCCGGCTGGGCATGACGCAGGCCCGCGCCGTGATGACGCTCTACCTGGTATCCGGCGCCCTGGGGTTGATTGGGCTTACCCTGCGCGATGCGACCCTGATCCAATCACGCTGGATCCTCGTCGGGTTATCGGTGGCCTTCGTCGCCGCCCTGGTGTGGCTGGACTGGGGCTTTGAGATCGCGCCACCGGGTGAGCCGCCGGCAGAGACACCATCTTCTGCGGAGTGACCGCCATGCAGAAAACCGACTCCGTGCTGCGCCGCTGGGCCCTGATCCTGGTTGTCTCCAGCCTGCTCTATCTGATCTACCTGCTGACCTTCTCCGGGGCGATCCAGAGCGACGACGAGCTGATCCTGATCGATACGGTGGAGAGCGTGGCCGTTCGCGGCAGTATCCTTCTCAACCAGACGGCCCATCTGCGCCCCGTGCAGCCCAGTGACGTGGAGCCGGGGCAGCCGCTGGCCGCCCTGCCGCTGTTCTGGATCGCCTACCGCATCCCCTGGATCAGCAACCTGCACGCCGTGCTGCTGCTCAACCTGATCGTGACAGCGCTGACTGCCGCGATCGTGATCCTGTATGCCCTGCACCTGGGCTACAGTGAGCGCACCGCCCTGATCGCCGCCCTGCTGTTCGGCCTGACCACCATCGCATGGCCTTACACACAGACCTTCTTCCGCGAGCCGCTGGCAGGGCTAAGCGCATTCGCGTCTGCGTTCGTGCTGCACCGCTGGCGGGATAGGCTGGCGACCGAGAAAAGACGGCGCGCCGGTCTGCTGATCGGCGGGATCGCACTCGCCACATTGTCGGTGCTGACCAAAGAGTCGGGCCTGTTGATGCTGCCCTTCCTGGCACTGATCGCCTTCCCCGGCAGTGAGACAGTCAGCAAGCATAAACGTGCCATCCTGATCGCCGTGGCCGGGGTCGCTGTGCTGATCGTGCTGATGGGGGTGGCGATCGTTGTTTTACGTGACGTGGCCGGAGCATTTGTAACACGCTATGCCATCCTGGCCCGGCTGGAAGCAGCCATCAGCGGTCTGCCGAAGATAGCGCCCGGTCTGGCCGGGTTCCTGCTCAGCCCCGGCAAGTCGATCTGGATGTACTCGCCAATCCTGCTGCTGGCGCTGGCCTCCCCTGCGCTGCTGCCTCGCAGCCGCTGGCGCGAGTCGTGGCTACCGCTGGCTATGCTGATCTTCATGGCGATCGTGTATGCGGCGGTGCGACAGGAGGTCTGGTATGGCGGGGCCGGATGGGGGCCGCGCTATCTGGTGCCGCTGACGCCCTTCATGATGATCGCCGTGCTGCCCACGCTGGATCGTATTCTGAGCAGCCGCAGCCCCCTGCTGATTGGCGGGCTGGCCGTGTTGAGTCTGTTCGGGCTGGCGATCCAGATCGGCACCGCATACGTCTACCTGCATGACTACTACGCCTATCAGGGCGCGATGACCGGCCTCCCCTCCTGGGAGCCTGCGATCATGTGGGGGCTGCGCTGGACACAGGCCATCGGGACGCTGCTCTACATGCCGCTCGCCGAGCCGGGGATCGCGTGGCTGCTGCAAAACAGACCCGATTGGCCGATGATCGGCGCGCTGGCCGCCGCCATCGTGATGCTGGCCGCCCTGCTGATCCTGATCGCCCGCCGGGGGGAGATGCCGCGCCACCTGCTGCTGGCCGCCTGCGCCAGCCCGGCGCTGGCCGTGATCCTGACAGGGGCCGGGCTGGCCCGCGCCTATGACGATCCGCGCTATCTTGGCGACTTCCCTGAGATGTTGCAGATGATCCACGATCTCTCGCACGAGACCCCACCAGACGACGTCATCCTGCTGGCCTCAGACAAGTTCATCATGTCGTTCGTGAGCTACTACAAAGGTCAGGCGGTGTGGTACAGTCTGCCGTATGCCCCGGGGTACCGCCCCAACCCGGAGACTCAGCCCGCCGTCATCTCAGAGGACGTCGACGATCTGATCGGCCCGGAGGCTGCCGCGATGGTGGATGCTGTGATAGGGAAAAACCTGTACACCGGCCATCCGATCTGGCTGGTGGAGGACGGTAGCAGCTATCTTGAGTGGGCTGTGCGCCCGGTGGAACACTATCTGGCCTGGTACACTTACCCGGTTGATGAACGCTATTATGCGCCTACCGCACGCGTGGTGCGCTTCCTGCCGATGTACGTCTATCACGGCACGCCGCCGCTTAACCCGGTGGGAGCCGATTTCGGCGGGCTGCTGCGCCTGAACGGCTATGATGCCTTCACCCCTGGCCCGCCGAACGAACTGAGCCTGCGCGGGTATCTGGATACGGCGGGTGGCGCGATCATTCCGAACGATCAGGTGGACGTGACCGGCGGCGTCCGGCCCGGCAGCCAGATCGGGTTCTCGCTCGAATGGGAGGTGCTGGCCCCCATTGACCGGGACTACATCATGGCGCTCTATCTGATCAGCCCGGAGGGGACGGTGTTCCTGCAGCAGGATCGCCAGCCGGTCTACGGGTTCGAGCACACCAGCCAGTGGATACCGGGCGAGAAGATGCGCGACAACTTCGGATTTGTGCTACCCACCAACACACCACCGGGTGATTACCAGGTATGGGCGGTAGTCTACAACTGGCCAGAGATGGAACGCCTGCCCGTCACGATTGAGGGTGACGGCGAGGTAGCAGCAGGCCCCGATTACGCAGTGCTGGCCACGCTCAGCGTGCAGCCCTGACCGGCGGCGTATCACGGGCTGTGGCCAGATCGGCACAAACTGACTAAACTGGTACGCGGCCGGCTGGTTGGTGAGGGGATAGATTGTGAGTTCAACAAGACAGCTCGTCAGGCGACGACAGGAGAGACGGGCACAGACCCGACGCGGCATGCATCTGCTGCTGCGCTGGCTGGGCATCCTGGCGCTGAGCTTCCTCGGCCTTAACGCGCTGGGAGTGCTCACCGGTGTCGGTACGGTGGTCAGTGTCTATGCCTTCTATGCCCAGCAGCTCCCTGAGCCGGGGGCGATCACCACCGTTGAAGAGGATTTCGAGACAACCAAGATATACGACCGGACTGGCCAGGTGTTGCTTTATGAGGTGATCGACCCGTTGGCAGGCGACCGGACATGGGTCGAGCTACAGGACATCCCCCTCGGCCTGCGCTACGCCACTATCGCCATCGAGGACAAGACCTTCTATGACAACCCGGGGTACGATCTGGAGGGCATCCTGCGGGCCGCCTGGAACAACCTGACCGGCGGCCAGGTGCAGGGTGGATCGTCGATCACTCAGCAGCTTGTCAAGAACGTGCTGATCGAGCCGGAGGAGCGTTTCGAGATCAGCATGGAGCGCAAGATCAAAGAGCTGATCCTCGCCATCCGCATCAGCGACCAGTACAGCAAAGATCAGATCCTTGAGTGGTATCTCAACACCAACTTCTATGGTAACCTGGCCTATGGTGTCGAGGCCGCCGCACAGGTGTACTTTGGTAAGTCCGTTACCGAGCTGACGCTTGGCGAGTCGGCCATGCTGGCCGCTATCCCCCAGTCACCGGCCATGAATCCAATCGACAACTTTGAGCAGGCCAAACAGCGCCAGCGTATCGTGCTTGACCTGATGGTCGAGCAGGGATACATCACCCCCGATCAGGCCGAGATCGCCTTCGGCCAGAACCTGATCATCCGCCCCCCGGAGCAGCGTTTCAACCTGCTGGCGCCTCATTTCTCCATCGCTGTGCGCAAAAAGCTGGAGGAGATGTTTGGCCCCTCGCTGGTCTACCGCGGCGGGCTGGTGGTGTATACTACACTAGACTACCCGTTGTATCTGCAGGCTGAATGTGCGGCCCGCACCCACGTGGCCCGGCTCTCCGGTGATCCGGGGGTGGTCATCTCCGCCTCTGATGGAACCCCCTGCACTGCTGCCGATTACCTGCCTCCCCTGCCTGCTGATGCCGTGGGGGTGGATCACAATGTCAACAACGCCGCCATCGTCATCCTTAACGCCGCCACAGGCGAGGTACTGGCGATGGTCGGCAGCCTGGATTACTACAACACGGCCATTGATGGTAACTTCAACGTGGCTCTGGCCGAGCGCCAGCCGGGGTCGGCGTTCAAGCCATTCACCTATGTGACCGCCTTCGAGCAGGGTTATACCCCCGCCAGCATGGTGCTGGATGTGCGCACCGCCTTCGATGTAGGCAGCTCGCAGCCTTATGTCCCGGAGAACTACGACCGGCGCTATCACGGCCCGATGAGCATCCGTGAGGCGCTGGCTAACTCCTACAACGTCCCGGCGGTGCAGGTGCTAGAATGGGTGGGGATCGAAAACACTATCCGCACTGCCCACGTGATGGGCATCAACACTCTCGATCGCGGGCTGGACTATTATGGCCTGTCACTCACGCTGGGCGGCGGCGAGGTCACCCTGTATGACCTGACCTATGCCTATAGCGTGTTCGCTGGCATGGGGGTGATGAGCGGCACCCCCACACCGGAGGAGCTGCGCCGCCCCGGCTTCCGCGAGCTTGACCCCTCGCTGATCCTGCGGGTGGAGGACCGTGATGGCACCATCCTGTGGGAATACGGGCAGGGGAACACCTTCCGGCGCAGCCCTGTGCTGGAACCATCTCTGGCCTATCTGATCAACGACATTCTGTCCGATGACGCCGCACGGCGGCCCAGTGTTGGCCCCAACAGCGCCCTGCTACTGAGCCGTCCTGCCGCCGTTAAAACAGGCACCACCAACGACTTCCGCGACAACTGGACAGTGGGCTACACACCGCAGATCGCAACCGGGGTATGGGTGGGCAACACCAACAATGCTCCGATGCAAAACCTGCCCGCCATCATCGGAGCTGCTCCGATCTGGCATGCTGTTATGGAATACGCGCACCGCGATCTCCCTGTGCAGAGCTGGGAGCGCCCCGCCGATATCGTCGAGATGACCGTATGCCAGATATCCGGCCTGCTGCCAACCACGTACTGCCCCACCCGCCAGGAGATCTTCCGCGATGGCACCCAACCCACCACCTATGACACCATCTTCCAGCCATTTCAGGTGAACAAAGAAACCGGGCGGCTGGCTACCGTCTACACCCCGCCCGCGCTGATCGAGGAGCGGGTTTACCAGGTGCTGCCCCCGGAAGCCGCCGATTGGGCACGCGAAGCGAACATCCCGCAGCCACCCACGGAATACGACACGGTAGACATCCCCGGCGCCTATGGCAATGTGGCCATCACCTCACCCGCGCCGTTCAGCTATGTGCGCGATGTGGTAGTGATCGAGGGTAACGCCACTGACCCCAATTTCTCCTTCTATCGTTTAGACTACGGCGAAGGCCTCAACCCGACCGAGTGGACTCAGATCGGCATCACCCAGTACAGCCCGCGCTTTGCTCAGGAGCTGGGCGTATGGGATGCGCGCGACCTGGAGGGGTTGTTCAGCCTGCGGCTCAGCGTGGTGCGGGGCAATAACTCGGTGGAGGAGTTCATCATCCAGGTGACGGTGGACAACACCTCCCCGACCGTCAGCTTGCTCACCCCGGCAGACGGCGCAACCTTCTATCTTGATGACGAGTTCGTGACCATCCAGCCCTATGTATTTGACAACATCTCGATGGACCGGGTGGAGTTCTACGTGGACGATCAGCTCATCACCACCAGCACCATCGCACCCTTCAACGAACGCTGGCTAATCGGCGACACGGGGTACCATGTCATCCAGGTGCGAGCCTTCGACGCAGCGGGCAACTTCGCTGTCAGCGATCGAATCACTATTGTGGTGCGGGCCAACCAGCGCCCCTGAGCAAATACGGGCACAGAAAGCACCGAGCTGAGAAACAGGCGGCTCCATGTTCAGCTGTTGTACTGGCGCATCTGCCTCATACCGCGCCGCACCATCGCCTGGGCGTGTCGCTCTGCCTCGTATAAGATGCGCTCCTCATCCAGCGTCAGCAGCTCGCGACCGCGCATTAGCCAGCACCCGCTAACCATCACATCGGTCACGTCGGCGCCTTTGGCTGAATGCACCAGATTGGCGATCAGGCTGTGCAGAGGCCGCATGTGCGGCGCATCGAGGTTGACGAGGATCAGGTCGGCAGACATGCCCGGCTTGAGCACCCCCACATCCTCAAATCCCAGCGCCTTCGCGCCTGCCTGAGTGGCCAGCCGCAGCGCCAGATCACCGGGGATCAGTTCCGGGTTGACGCCCTGGTACTTGTGGATGAGGGCAGTTTGCCGGATGGTGGCAAACATATCCATATCCGCATTGGACCCGGGGCCGTCGGTACCCAGACATACGCGCACTCCGGCATCCAACCTCGGCTGCAGCGAGGGAAACGGCATGGCCAGCTTCATGTAAGTGATCGGCGTGTGTGGCACATGAACGCCCCTGGCGGCCAGGATTGCCGTATCCTCCTCATCGATGTACAGGCAGTGGGCTGCCACACAGCCGCCAGGTACGTCAAACACCCCCAGGCTCTCCATGTGCTGCACGGGGCGCAGGCCATGCCGGGCCAGCGATTGCTCGACCTGATCCTGGCTCTCGGCCAGGTGCAGGTGAATCCCCTGGCCCAGTTCATGGGCATATTCCACCACATGGCGCAGGAAGTCCGGCGGGCAGATATACGATGAGTGCGGCCCCAGGAAGGTGCGGATGCGCCCCCCCGCGCTGCCATGCGCAGCTTTGATCCACTCGACGGTGCCCTCTAACCCCGGCCCCACCTCGGCATCCTGCCCAATGCCAAACACGCACCATGTCAGGGCGGCCTTCATGCCGCTCTGCTCCACCACCTCGGCCACGCGATCCATGTGGAAATAGTGATCGTTAAAGGCGACCGTGCCCGATCGGATCATCTCGCAGGCGGCCAGCGCCGCCCCCCAGTACACATCGTCCGGCGTCAGGGCGCTCTCAGCTACCCATATCTTCTCGTTGAGCCAGCGGTTGAAAGGCAAATCCTCGGCCCAGCCGCGCTCGAAGGTCATCGGGCTGTGGCAGTGGCTGTTGACCAGGCCGGGTAGCGCGGCGCGCCCGTGCCCATCGATCACCTCGTCGGCCACAACCCCATCTGGCACCCGGCCGCAGTGCGTGATGACACCATTCTCGATCACCAGATCGGCATCGTGATGGATCGTCCCGGCCTCATCGAGAGTGACGATCGTCAGGTTCTTGATGTGTATCGTCGTCATAGCTCTGTGTCCTGCCCCTTTCCTGCCTGTGATGCGAGAGAGTCGGACGGTCCCCAGCCGCCGCCCCCCGGCGTCTCAATTTGCAATACATCGCCGTATGCCACATCAAAGCGAACTTTGCCCGGCAGGGTCTGTTCTGTGCCATCAGGCCGCAGCAAGGTGTTCCGCCCCGGCTGACCAGGCATTCCACCTGCCAGCCCATAGGGGGACCTCACACGCCGCTCCGAGAGGATCGTCACCTGCGCATTGGCCAGGAACTCGATCTCGCGGATCAGGCCATCCCCGCCACGGTAACGACCTGCGCCTCCCGAGCCGCGCCGGACGGCATATCGCCGGATACGCACCGGCAGCGCCATCTCCAGCGCCTCTATTGGCGTGTTGAGCGTGTTCGACATGTGGCAGTGAACCGCACTGGCCCCATCAGCGGATGGTCCGGCACCGCTGCCACCGCCCATCGTCTCATAGTAAGCAAAGGGCAGCCCACTGCGCGGGTCGATGCCGCCAAAGGTCAGGTTGTTCATGGTGCCCTGGCTGGCTGCCGGGATGTGATCCGGCAGGGCCGCCGCCAGCGCGCCATACAGCACATCGACAATGCGCATCGATGTCTCCACGTTGCCCCCCGCAACCGCGTGCGGCGGGCCGGGATCGAGCAAACTGCCCGGCGGGATACGCACGGTAATCGGGGCGAAGACGCCGTGATTCATCGGCAGGCTTGCGCCGGCGATGCAGCGAACCACATACATCACCGCCGACTCCACAATGGCCCGCACGGCGTTCAGCGAGCCAGCCGCTGCCGGGGCAGTGCCGGTGAAATCGACGATCATCTCGCCGCTGGCAAGCGTAATAGAGACCCGGATCGGCAGTGGCTCCGCCGAGATGCCGTCATCATCCAGCGCATCCTCAAAGGTGTAGATCCCCTCCGGTAGCCCGGCCAGGGCAGCGCGGGTCAGACGCCCGGCGTATTCGATCAGGCGGGCTGCCTGGGCCTGTACTTCCTGCAAGCCATAGCGACGCACGATCTCATCGAGGCGGCGGGCACCCACCTGATGCGCTGCGATCTGTGCGGCGATGTCGCCGCGCCGCTCATCAGGTGTGCGCGAGTTGCGCACAATCAGGTCGAACACGCCGTGATTGAGCCGGCCCCCTTCCACCAGTTTGACCGGCGGGATGATCAGCCCCTCCTGATATAGCTCAGTTGAGAGGGGCATGGAGCCGGGTGACATCCCGCCTACGTCGGCATGATGGGCACGTGAGGCCGCAAAGAAATCGGGAAGCCCCGCCCCTGCCGCGAAGAAGACGGGTGATACCAGGGTGATATCCGGCAGGTGCGTGCCGCCCAGGTAGGGATCATTCAGGGCGACCACGTCGCCGGGGGCAAACGGCATCCCCCGGGCGGCCATCACATCAACCGCTGCACGAACCGAGGCAGGCATGGCACCGAGATGTACGGGGATATGGGCCGCCTGGGCAAGCATCCGCCCGTCGCCCAGAAAGAGCGCGCAGGAGTAATCGCGCCGCTCTTTGATGTTGGGGGAATAGCCGGTGCGACCCAGCGTCACCCCCATCTCCTCAGCTACCGAGGCAAACAGGTGCTTGAAGATCTCCAGCGCGGCGGCGTCAAAGCCGGGAGGGGCGGACCGGGCGCTCACGATGCTGTCAGCTCACCGCCGGAGACATCGAAGGCATCGGATGGTATGATCTTCTCAAGGTCAACACCCGGTCGCACGCGCATCCGCTCGGCCTCGATGATCGTACGCAGCTCGGCCACGGTGCGGCAAAGGTGGTTTTCCTCATTGAAGATCAGATAATCGAACCCACTTGCAGCGCTGATGTGCTTGCGGGCCGTGTCCATCCTGCTCTTGAGATTCTGATCGGTCATGCCCTCGTCAGGGCGCTCGATAATGCGCTTGATCAGGTCCAGTGGGGGAGCCGTGACAAAAATGGTGATACAGCCCGGCACTGCTTTCCGGAGCCGTTCTGCACCGACCACATCCACCTCGGCGATCACCAGATGCCTGCCGGGTGCGATATCCTGATACAGGTCGGCGGGCATGCTGTACCATTCATCCAGTCCGTACACGTCATGGAAATCCTCAAGCAGCTTCCCTTCCTCATGCAGCCTCTTGAACTGTTCTTTGGTTACGAAGTGGTACTGCTCACCATCCACCTCGTTATCGCGCTTCTGACGGGTGGTGTAGGTGCGAATGCGATCCATTTGATCAGGATAGCTTGCCAGCAACTCTTTGATGATGGTATTCTTACCTACGCCGGAGGGGCCGGCGATGATAAACAGAAGGCGGGGCAGCTCCCCTCTGGTTTGCAGCAGGATACGCTCTGCCACGGTTAGATTGTCCATTGACCAACTGGCCTCTCATAGCATTTATCCCGGGCTGAATTGCGTCGATTATATCATCACTCCAGGGAGTAGGAGAAGCGGGTTATGAAAGTCGTCATACCGATGGCAGGTTATGGTAAGCGGCTGCGCCCCCACACTTTTGCCCGCCCCAAGCCACTGATCAATGTGGCTGGTTCGCCCATGATCAAGCACCTGCTTGACTCACTGGAGGGGCTGGATATCGACGAGTACATCTTCATTGTGGGCTACCTGGGCGACCAGATTCAGGAATACATCACCTCAAACTTCGGTTTCAAGGCCACCTTTGTCACGCAGGACGAGCTGATCGGACAGGCACATGCGATCTATCTGGCACGCGAGCATCTGGACGGCCCGGCCATCATCCTGTTCGCCGACACCCTTTTCAGGGCCGATCTCACCCCGATCCGGGAAGCCCGCAATGACGCCGTGATCTTTGTCAAAGAGGTGGACGACCCACGCCGCTTCGGGGTGGTGGTGGTGAATGATGAAGGGCGCATCACCAACTTCATTGAGAAACCCGACAGCACTGACAATAAGAATGCCGTGATCGGGCTGTATTATATCAAAGACTCCGCCCGGCTCATCCGCGCCATAGAAACCCAGATGGCCCGCAAGCAAATGACGAAGGGCGAGTTCTACCTGGCTGACGCCTTCCAGATCATGATCGAGGACGGGGCAGACTTCCGCCCTGCCCCTGTCGATGTGTGGCTGGACTGCGGCAAGCCGGAGACCGTCCGGGCGACCAGCCGCTGGTTGCTGGAGCACGGGTTTGACAACAGCGCACAGGTGCAGCGAGACAGTATCACTATCATCCCGCCGGTGTATATCCACCCCGACGCCCGGGTTGAGCACGCTATCATCGGCCCGTATGCCACCATCTCGGCGGGATGCCATGTCAGCTTCAGCATTATCCGCGACTCGATCCTGGATGTGGGGGCACAGGTGGTGAACAGCCTGCTAGACGACTCGCTGATCGGGCGCGACGCGCGTGTTATTGGCCGGTACAACAAGCTCAATGTAGGTGACTCATCAACCCTCGATTTCGGCAGCAAGGACTGAACATGCGTGATTTCACCTCACACAAGGTAAGGACGATCCCGCCCTCCGGCATCCGCAAATTCTTTGACATCGCCGCCACCATGGACGACGTGATCTCGCTGGGCATTGGCGAGCCGGACTTTGTGACACCCGACCCGGTGCTGCGGGCGGGGATGGACTCGCTGCAGGCAGGCGACACCCATTACACTTCTAACTCCGGCCTGCTTGAGCTGCGGCAGGCGCTCAACCGCCATTTGCAGAGGCTATATGGCGTCCACTATGAGCCGGATACAGAGCTGCTGGTTACTGTCGGTGTCTCGGAAGCACTCTACCTGGCCGCCAACGCCGTCCTTGACCCCGGCGATGAGGTGATCGTGCCGGAGCCATGCTTTGTATCGTATGTACCAGAGGTCACGCTGGCAGGCGGCCGTGCGGTAACGATCTCAACACATGTTGAGAACGACTTCCAGGTTACCGGGGCCGACATTGAAGCGGCGATCACGCCAGATACCAAGGCGATCCTGATCGGCTACCCCAACAACCCAACCGGGGCGGTGATGTCCCGCCAGCGCCTGGAGGAGATCGCAGCGGTGGCCGAGAAGTACGATCTGCTGGTGATATCCGATGAGATCTATGATCGGCTGGTGTATGGCGTTGAGCATGTGTGCTTCGCCAGCCTGCCGGGGATGCGCGAGCGTACAATCACCCTGGGTGGCTTCTCAAAGGCTTACGCCATGACAGGCTGGCGCATTGGCTACGCCGCCGCACCGGAGACCTTGCTGGCGGCCATGCGCAAAATCCATCAGTACACCATCATGTCAGCCCCCACCACCGCTCAGGTCGCTGCGATCACAGCACTCGAAGAGGGCGAGCCCTATGTGCAGGAGATGCTCGCCGAGTACAACCGCCGCCGCCGCCTGATCGTCAGCGGCATGAATGAGCTGGGACTCAGCACCTTTGAGCCGCGCGGCGCTTTCTATGCCTTCCCCTCTGTTGTGGCATCGGGCATGGATGACCAGACGTTCGCCGAGACGCTGCTGGCGGAGGAACGGGTGGCCGTGGTGCCCGGCAGCGCATTTGGCCCCAGCGGGGCGGGGTTTGTCCGCTGCTCTTATGCCACGGCCTATGAGAAAATCGAGGAGGCGCTGGAGCGCATCCGACGTTTCATGCAGCGTCATGGGTAATCGACAGGCCTGTCCGTGAATTCCGCCGGGCATGCCTGTATGCATGCTCGGTGCTTTTTTAAGCGAAAGCAGGGGGAAACCATGTTGCTGGATAACCCGATCCTTGGCGCGCTGGCCATCTTTTTCATCCGGGTGCTGAGCATCGGCCTGGCCACGGTGCGGCTGTTGATCATGGGGCGCTCAAAAAAGCTGCTGGTGGCGTTTATCGCCTTCTTCGAGGCGCTCTCTTTCGCACTGACCTTTGGGATGGTGGCGCGCGATCTGACCAACATCTGGAACCTGGGGGCGTACAGCCTGGGCTTCTCCGCCGGCACGTGGGTGGGGATGCTGATCGAGGAGCAGGTGGGGATGGGCTTTGCCACCGTCACTGTAGTCTCAAGGGGCAAGTCGCTGCCTATTGTCGAGGCGATCCACAATGCGGGGTTCGGCGCGACACGCAGCGCAGGGGAAGGCACGTCCGGCTCGGTGGGCTTTGTGTGGGTCGTCGTGCGGCGCCGCAACGTCGATCAGGTGATTCAGATCGCGCAGTCGATCGACGAGGGGGCATTCATCACCGTAAACGAGACGCGCAGCGTGCGGCGCGGCTTTCTGGGGTACGGGCGTAGCTGAGGTCCCCCGCCTCAGTATTCATCCAGCAAGCTGCTGGTGGGCAGCACGATCTGGCCGTCACGGACATCGCCTACGGCTGTGGTGAGGTCGGGCTCGCATCCAACCAGGTAAGCGGTATAGGCTGCCATCAGCGCGTCAAGCTCGTCGTGGGTATACAACCCGTCCATCGGCACCTGGCCGGTCAGGAACCGGAAGCGCGTCCATTCCTGGGTAATATCCATTGCGTCCGGGATATCAAGCCCCTGTTCGTACAGCACAAGCTGCCGCTGCACCCGGCCTTCCAGCCCTGTTTTGAGGTAGGGGCGCTTCTTGATCAGCACCGTATACCCGGCATGAGGGTAAGTCTCAAACAACACGCGATCCCCTCTGGCAGGGTAGGCCACAAACCCCAGCTCGTAGAGGTGGTTGTAGAAGCGCCACCCCGCCTCCATCCAGTGGGCGCTGCGCTCTGGCTCGGCCGAGGTGTTGTAGATGTAGATGCCGCGCCGCCGCAGCTCATACTCCGCCACGCGATACGCCTTGTAAGTATCACGGGCCGGGTCCAGCCCCACTTTTTTGCGGTAATCGGGGTCATCGAGCAGGCCGCGATTCGGCCCAGAGGGCGCATCGACCCCGCAGACAGCGCGCGGATAGCGGTCGATAAAGGCCACCAGGTCATCCAGCGGCTGCTCACCAAGGTAGAGCACCTGCAGGCTGCGATTAAGCACTGCACAGGTGGCCAGGCGCATGCCAGCTGTGGTGTCAACACCTATATAGACTGTATCAGCAGACATCTTCACAACCCCTCGATGATCACAACCGCTGCCCGGTCTGTCAGCCCGGCTGCTTCCCGGCAGGTGTAATACAGCGGTACATTTTGATGCTGGCCATTGGCTCTTCCTGAAATCCGGCCTGCAGCAGGGCCCGGCATGAAGCCTCGTAATGGCCAACACTGCCAAATTGTACATCGATTGCAGCCGCCGCGCGGCCCCGCTGGTGCACAACAGCCGCAGCCAGATCGAGCAGCGGCAGTCGCCCCCACCGCTCCTGCGGCCCGGCGATGTAGAGGATAGGATGGGTGGGAGGGCCGTACAGATGCAGGTAGGCAGCGGGCCGCCCCTGTTCGACCCACACCCAGGAGCGACCTCCGCGCTGCTCAAGCGATGCAACCAGAAAGTGCAGCGGAATCGCGCAGGCATCCCCATCGCCGGTGGCCAGGTCCAGCCGGGTGAGCTTTCGACGCAGATACTCCGCCGCCGCCCCATGTACCGGCTGCAGGGCAGGCAGATCGCGCTGCTGCGGCAGGCCGGCCATGTGCGAGAGCCGCAGTACATGACGGTTAGGCTGCTGGAAGCCGCCGCGCTCGAACATGGCCACCATCTGCGGATCAGCGATGTCGACCTTTGCACCCAGCCAGGCACGATTCAGATCGCGCGCCTGGGTGCTCGCGAAATCCAGGAGATACTGTGCCACCCTGCCACCGCGGTGCGGCTCCGCGATCACCAGCGTGTCGATGTACAGTACCTGCCGCCAGCCGCGCAGAAATATCCAGCCCATGCACGTCTCGCCGTCAAATGCACCGTAGGCAGCAGTCAGCAGGTGCAGGCGCATCGCCAGCAGCAGCCGGTTCAGCCACCCGGAATGCCCGGCTCGGCTACCAAGGATGGCGGGGGTAGCCTGGTAAACCTGAAGGAAGGTAAGCGGTGAGATACGGATTTCAGTCTCCGTGTCTGATGCCTGTGGCAAGCCAATCGTCCCCTTGCACTGTGTGATGAAGCCAGTATACCACAGCCGCCCAATCCTAGAAGCATGCGACCACAGGCGGTATGATCTGGCCATGCCAGATCACACCACCCTGCACAACGCATTGATCGCATGGTTCCAGGACAATCAGGCCCCACTGCCCTGGCGGGGGAGCCGCGATCCCTACGCGATCTGGGTCTCGGAGATCATGCTCCAGCAGACCCAGGTCACAACGGTGCTCCCATATTATCGGCGTTTTCTGGAGCGGTTCCCTACGATTGAGGCACTGGCCGCGGCTCCGCTGAACGAGGTGCTCAAGCTGTGGGAAGGGTTGGGCTATTACAGCCGCGCCCGCAACCTGCACCGCGCCGCCCGCGAGGTCGCGGCGGCCTACGGCGGCAGGCTGCCCGCCACCGTGGAGGAGCTGCAGAAACTGCCCGGCATTGGCCGCTACACAGCGGGGGCTATCGCCTGTCTGGCGTTCGGTGTAGATGCGCCCGTGCTGGATGGCAACGTGATGCGGGTGCTGACCCGGCTGTTTGACATCGCCGATGATATCAACCAGACAGCTACATGCCGGGCACTGTGGGCGCTGGCAGCGGACCTGCTCCCCGCCGGGCGCGCAGCTCTGTGGAATGAGGGTTTGATGGAGCTGGGGCGTCTGATCTGCACGGCGCGCAGGCCTGACTGTGAGCGCTGCCCGGTACAGGCGATGTGCCGTGCATATGCCCGGGGGGTTCAGGAGGAACGCCCGGTGCGATCCCCACGACAGCCCACACCCCATTATGACGTGACTGCCGCTGTGATCTATGACAGTAGGGGGTACCTGCTGATCGCTCAGCGCCCGCCGGACAAGATGCTGGGCGGCCTGTGGGAGTTCCCCGGCGGGAAGCGCAAGGACGGCGAGACACTGGCCGACTGTCTGCGCCGCGAGATCCGCGAGGAGCTGGGGATCGAGATCGCCGTGGGGCAGCAGCTCTGCACCATCCGGCACGCCTACACGCACTTTCGCATCACGCTGTATGCGTTCATCTGCAAGCTGCTGGCCGGTGAGCCGCAGGCACTGGAGTGCGCGGCCTGGGCCTGGGTGACGCCGCAGGAGCTGGAACGCTATGCATTCTCGATCACCGACCTCAAGATCATCGCCGCGCTGCGTGAGGGCGGGGGCCAGATGGCGTTTGATTTGTTCGGCGGCTAAGTCCCCCGGCCCGGCTCAGCTTCACCACCATATCCAGGCGCGATGGCGCCGAAACCCTGCCGCTTATTGCGAAAACGGGGCGGATAGGGCAATATTGTCCGTTTGAAGATCCAGGAATATGCACCAAGTTGTATGTAGCCCACATGATGACACAAGCCTCAGCCGGCACCAGCCAGGCCGGAAGCCAGCTCCAGCAGGGCCCCATTCGGGCGCTTCTCAGCCGCCCGGCAGGTGGGCTGGCTGTTTTGATGCTGCTGCGCTGGGCCATTGATCTAATCTTCTGGCTTGACCTCCTGCCGCTGAGGGGGCGCTATGGATGGTACCTGTATCATGGCGGTGACCAGGACCTGATGCTGGCACTGGCCCGATCGATCCTGAGCGGGCAGCCAACGCCCAGCCCGGTGGCCATCGGACAGCCGTTGATGATGCTGCCGTGGGTGGCATTGCTCACCCCATCCGTTTACACGGATATGGTGGTGCCGCTCACCGTGATCAACGGGTTCCTGTTTGGCGGGCTGTCTGTCGTCCTGACCGGCCTGATCGCCCAGGGCGTCACCGGGAATCGACATCTGGCCTGGTGGGCCGCCGGGCTGTGGGCCGTAACCCCGCTGATCGGCTACTGGGCGTTGTTCTGGCACCCGGACTACCTCAACCAGCGCGGGGTGATCGCGCCCAAGCTGGCCTGGATGAACGGGCTGGCCGATCCGCCAGCGACTTTCTTCCTGCTGCTGAGTGTCGCGCTGCTGGCGCTGGCGCTCAAGCACCGTCGAGAGGCGTTCTTCTGGCAGATGGTCGGGGTGGGGGCAGCGTTGGGTGGCGCGGTGATCTTCCGCATCCACATGGCGCCGGTGGTAGCCTTCCTGATCCTGTATGTGCTGGTGGCTCACGGCTGGCGCGCGCTGCTGACCATCTCCGGGGCCGGACTGCTCGTCTACCTCCCCCAGGCACTCTACAATCAGGTTGTGTTTGGCATCCCCTTCACCAGCGGGTACGTCAGCACCAACCTGTTCGATGCAAGCTACTGGCAGTCCATGCTCAGAACGCTGCCGTTCTCCCCAACGCACATCGTCGAGACCGCTGTGTATTTCCTGAGCGAACGGGCCTGGCTGATCGCGCCCGCCCTGGCGATGGTAGCGGCGGCCCTGTTGGCACTGATCTATGTGTGGCGGCGCGAGGGCTGGCGACAGGCGGCGCTGCTGCTGGGGGTGCCGGCGGCGTACCTCGGCCCCCTGCTGATGTCCTGGCCATTCCGCGAAGATGTGGTGCGGTTTTCCATGCCAGCGATCCCTTTTATGATCGCCATCATTTGTTACACTATCTGGGTGCTATGGGGTGAGGTGCGTGCCCGCCGGGCAGGCACTTCACGCTCAGAAGCGGCCTGCTGAAAAAGCGAGGACAGTGAGACTATGCGAATCCTGGTAACGGGTGGATTGGGCGCAGTAGGGGCGCCGCTGGCCAGGCTCCTGCGTGAGCGTGGGCATCAGGTGCTGGTCGCTGACCGGGTCCATGCGCCCGGCCCTGACTATATCCGTTGTGACGTGGGCATCCACCGTCAGGTAGAACGCATCTTTGAAGCCCACAGGATCGATCTTGTCTATCACCTGGCCGCCGAGTTTGGCCGCTGGAACGGCGAGGACTTCTACGAGACGCTGTGGCAGAGCAACGCCATTGGCACCAAGAACATGATCCGGGCACAGGAGAAGCACGGCTTCCGCATGGTGTTCACCAGCAGCTCGGAGGTTTACGGTGACTGGGACCAGGTGATGAGAGAGGACGTGTTGGACAGGTATCCGATCCGCCAGCTCAACGATTACGCGATCACCAAATGGGTGAACGAGATGCAGATCATGAACTCCGCCGACCGCTTTGGGACAGAGACGGTGCGGGTTCGATTGTTTAACACCTATGGCCCCGGTGAGCCTTACTCAGAGTACCGCAGTGTGGTCTGCCGGTTCATTTACCATGCCCTGCATAACATGCCTTACACCGTCTATCTGGGCCACCACCGCTCCTCGACCTATATCGACGATGCCGTGCGCACGCTGGCCAACATCGTCGACAACTTCAGGCCCGGCGAAGTCTACAACATCGCCGGCGACGAATATCACGATATCAAGACCCTGTCAGACATGATCCTGGGCTTCCTGGGCAAGGATGACAGCCTGGTCGAGTACATTGAGTTTGAGCAGCATAACACGCGCAACAAGCTGGCAGATACCACCAAAGCCAAGCGCGATCTGGACCACCGCTGCACCGTCACACTCGAAGAGGGCATCCCCCTTACCATTGAATGGCAAAAGAAGGTGTACAACATTGGCTGAGAAAAGAGAAACTATCATCGTCATTGGCACCGGCTATGTCGGCCTCCCGGCGGCGCTTATGCTGGCCAGGGCTGGCTATGATGTCGTCGGTGTCGATATCAATGAGAACCTGGTCCGTGCCATCAATGACGGCGTGCTGCTCATCAAAGAGGATGAGCTGCAGGCGATCATGAACGAGCCAGCGGTCAAGGCCAATCTGCGCGCCCAGACCACCCCCTGTGAAGGGGATGTGTTCATCATCGCCGTGCCTACCCCGGTTGACCACCGTAAGAAGGTCGCCGATATGACCTACGTGGATGATGCAGTCAGGAGCATCATCCCCTACCTGCGCCCCGGCAATCTGGTCATCATTGAGTCGACCATCCCGCCGCTGACCTGCCGCGAACGGGTTGGCCCGATGATCGAGAAGGAGACTGGCCTCAAGATCGGCGAGGGTATCTATCTGGCGCACTGCCCGGAGCGCATCCTGCCCGGTGATATCTTCTACGAGATCGTCCACAACGACCGCATCATTGGCGGCATCAACCAGGCCACGCGCGAGCGGGCGGCGGCGATCTATTCCAGCTTTGTTAAGGGCAGCCTGTACCTGACTGACGACATCACCGCCGAGCTGGTCAAGTTAATGGAGAACACCTATCGCGATGTCAACATCGCACTGGCCAATGAGTTCAACGCTGTGGCAGAGACCCTGGGCATCGACGGGCGCGAGGCCATCCGGCTGGCTAACAAGCATCCGCGCGTCAACATCCTGATGCCGGGCATCGGGGTAGGTGGCCACTGCATCCCCATCGACCCCTGGTTCATCAAAGAGGTTGATCCGTCCAACTCACGCCTGATCTTCACCTCACGACTGATCAACGACGAGATGCCGGCCAAGATCGCAGCGAAAATCCGCCGGGCCGTGCGCTCTGTCAGCGCACCGCGCATCGTCGCGCTGGGCGCCGCGTACAAAGCTAACACCGAGGACCTGCGTGAAAGCCCCGCGCTGGAGATCGTCAACCTGCTGCGTGAGGAAGGGTACGATGTGGTGCAGTACGATCCGCTGGTGGAGGGGATGGGGTACCCCTCATTGGCCGAGGCCTGCCGCGGGGCTGATATGATTGCTGTGCTGGTGCCGCATGATGTGATGATCGCTGAGCTGGAGCGGGAGCGCGAGGCCATCGTTCGGGCAATGCGCACGCCGATCATTGAGCATTATGCCTGATCCGGGGGCCTTCTGTTGACCAGGGGGCCGGGAACAGCCTTCTCTCTGATCCTCTCGATGAAATTTGCCAGCAGGCTGCCGCCCCCGCTTACAGGCACCGGCTGCGCTGATCGAGAGGATGCACAGACTGGGGCACTGTATCCCGGCGCCCCGTTTCAAAGGCGGAGGATCTGAGGAAAAGCCCACCGTGCGCATCATCGTCGTGCAGGAAACCGATTGGCTCAGACGAGGGCCGCATCAGCAGCATCACCTGTTTGAGCGTCTCTCGCTGCGCGGTCACCACGTCACTGTGCTTGACTACCCGATCCTGCGTCCTCACTGGCCGCGAGAGCCGTTTGTGACACCAGCCATCAGGCAGGAAAACGCAGCCCGTATCTACAACAACGCACGGATCCGGCTGATCACGCCGGGCACGCTCAGCCCGCGCCTGCTGGCACGCCCCACTTCTGTGCTGACGCACGGCCTGACCCTGCGCCGCCTGATCCGTGAGCAGCCCCCCGATGTGATCGTCTCGTATGCGCTCAGCACCGGGCTGCCTGCGCTAACCCTCGCCAGACAGCAGTGCATCCCTTTTGTCTTCCACGTCATCGACGCACTGCACACCATTGTGCCATCACGCATCCTGCAGCCAGTGGCTCACGCTGCTGAGCGCCACATCTTCAGCCGAGCCGACTGCACTATTCTAATCAACGAACATCTGCGAGATTACGCGATCCACATGGGTGCCCCCCCTGAGCGCACTCATGTGCTGCGCACCGGCGTTGACCTTGAACGCTTTGACCCCGTCGCCGATGGTCTGACAGCTCGCGCCGAGCTGGGTATTCGCCCGGATGATCTGGTGCTGTTCTTCATGGGGTGGCTGTACGACTTCGCCGGGGTGGTTGAAGTTGCCGCCGGGCTGCAGCAGGCCCCACCACACGTTCGCCTGCTGGTAGTGGGTGATGGGGACGCCTATCCGGAGCTGTGTCGCCTGCGCGATGCGGGGCTGGGTGACCGTCTGATCCTGACAGGGCGCGTGCCTTACGACCGCATCCCGGCGCTGCTGGCTACCGCCGATGTCGCTTTGCTCCCCTTTCGGCGCGTCCCGGCCACGGAGCACATTGTGCCGATCAAGCTGTACGAGTATATGGCGGCGGGCAAGCCGGTGATCGCCTCCCTGCTGCCGGGCGTGCAGCGTGATATCGGGGAGGGGCACGGGCTGATTTATGCCCCTGCTGAAGGGCAGATCACCGCTGCGCTGGAGCATGCCGACAGGCTGGCCGAGATCGGCGCACAGGGCCGCCGCTTTGTTGAGACATACTGCGATTGGAACGCCATCACCGATAGCTTCGAGGCGCTGCTGCTGGCCCATGCAGGGGGTAAAACCTGATGCGTATACTGCACATCACACCCTACTACTACCCGGCTTGGGGGTATGGGGGCCCTGTGCGGGTGGTCTATGAGATCGCCACCCGCCAGGCCGCCCAGGGCCACAGTGTCACCGTGCTGACCACCGATGCCCTCGACGCTCACTCACGCGTTCCAGCGGGCCGCCACCTGATCGACGGAGTGGAGGTGGTGCGCTGCCCCAACCTGAACAACGCCTTTGCCTGGCGACGCCTGTTTGCGCCTATCGGGTTTGGGCGTCACCTGCGACGGCTTGCCCCGGCTTTCGACGTGGCACACCTGCATGAGGCACGCTCACTGCTCAATGCGCTGGCCCTCCCCGTTCTGCTGCGCCACCGTATACCGTATATTGTTTCCCCCCAGGGAGGGCTGCCTATTGAGCTGGGGCGCACGGCCTACAAGCGGATATTCGATGCTGTGGTTGGGAAGCGGCTGCTGACCCATGCTGCTCGCCTGCACGCGTTGACCCCGATCGAGCGCGACCAGTACGCCCCCTTTGGAGTCTCGCAGACTCAGATCGTCATGATCCCTAACGGGATCGACCCGTCGGCATTCGATAATCCCGCTGACATAGAAGGTTTCAAGCAGGCGCATGGCATCCCGTCAGACGCCCCGGTGGTCGGATTTGTGGGGCGGTTGAACGCGATCAAGGGTGTGGACTTCCTGGTCGACGCATTCGCCTCTATTCGGGATCGCCACCCGGATGCCATCCTGATGCTGGTGGGGCCGGATGATGGGCTGCGCCCTGCCCTTGAAGCGCAGATCACCCGGCTGGGCATTGGGGAAGCGGTACGCTTTGTGGGCTATGTGGGGGGCGGCGCTGAGAAGGCGGCGGCTTACCGTACCGCTGATGTGTACATCCTGCCCTCGCGGTATGAGATATTTGGAATCACGGTGCTGGAGGCCCTGCTCAACGGTGTCCCCACGATCGTGACCGAGCGCTGCGGCCTGGCCGAGGAGCTGCTGGGCGAGGGGCTGGTCCACGTGGTACCATTTGGTGACGTCGCAGTACTGGGGGCCGAGATCGCCGCCGCGTTGAAGAATACGTCAGAATCAGCTGGCCAGAAGAGATATGGCCGGGAGTACGTGGCCACGCATTTCGGATGGGATATCCTGACCGAGCGCTGGCTGGAAGCGTATCAGCAGTGCCTCAGCACCGATCGAGATGAACACGGTTCTAACGGGCACCCAGCATCATAAGGAGGTCTCTCTCCCGTGACCGAGCGACCTGACCCTGCCGGGCACCGCCCCTCACAGCACAGGGCAGGACGTACGTCTACGCGCTATGTGGTTCAGCGCGTGCGGCGCGGGCAGGATAACCGTCTGCAGGCTGTGATCGCCCTGCTGCTGATCGTGCCGGTGGTGTTCGGCCTAAGCATGGTGGGGGTTGCGATCCGGCGGTATGCTGTCGCCCCGCCACCCCCAACCCCCTTCATCTTCGCCGGCATCGATGAGGACCCGCACATCGTGCCGCCTACTCCAACACCGCTGCCCACTCTGAACTCGGGGGAGGCCACCCGTCTTGCCCCAATCGCCACTCCCACGAACCAACCCATCCCGCTGACGCTGGCCCTGCCCACGATCAACGCGGCGTTGATGATGCCAACCCTTACCCCTGCAATCGTCCCGGTCGGCACGCCAGACATCAGGCCTGCCCGGGCGGAGCTTGACATGGCCCAGAGCCCGATCGTGTACGTGTGCTACGTTGGGGGCTTCGACGAGATCTGCGTCATCAACGCGGACGGGTCCGGCCAGCGTCAGATCACCGATTACCGAACCACGAGCTTCTATCCCTCGCTCTCCCCTGACGGTGCACAGGTAGCCTTCGCTTCACTCAGAGACGGGTCGGATTTCGAGATCTACGTGATCAACATTGATGGCAGCGGCCTGCGTCAGCTCACCGACAACAGCCATGACGACTACGCCCCGGATTTCTCGCCCGATGGCAGCCGGATTGTGTACGTCTCTACTATCAACGGTGACCAGGATATTTATGTTATGAGTGCCAACGGATCTGGCCCGGTGCGAATCACCTATGACCGGCGTGAGGACCTTGACCCTACATGGTCACCCGATGGGTCCCAGATTTCATTTGCCTCAACGCGCAGCGGCACCAAAGAGCTGTTTGTGATGAACGCCGACGGCAGTGGTGTGCGGCAGATCACGTTTCATGCCAGCATCGGCGGGCGCAATGACTGGTCTCCAGATGGACGCTTTTTGACCTACTACGCGGGGCCGCAGGGTGACAAGAATATCTATCTGGTCAGCGCGGCCTGTGCCGCCCCCGCCGCGCCGCCGGACTGTTACGTGCCTCCTATCCGGCTGACGGATGGCGGCAACAACAAGGGGCCTAGCTTCTCACCAGATGGTGAGTGGGTGGCATTTGCGGCCAACCGGGGCAGTGATAATGACATCTATGTCATCCGACTGGATGGCACCAATTTGCGCCGCCTGACGACCAGCTCGTTTGCCGACTGGCAACCGCGCTGGCAGCCCTGAATCAGCAGCGAAGATCGCCTGATAAGTGATGGATAACGATGACACCTGAGATGTGGATCACGCTGGGCATCCTGATCGCCGCGATCGTCCTGTTCATCACCGAGCGGCTGCGGGTTGATGTGGTGGCACTCGGGGTTGTGGTGGCGCTGATGCTGACGGGCCTGCTCACCCCTGAGGAAGCGCTGGCGGGTTTCTCCAGCACCGCGGTAATAGCCATCGCTTCGCTGTTTGTGGTGGGTGGCGCGGTGCTGCAAACCGGCCTGGCCCGCCTGATGGGGAACCAGATATTAAAAGTCGCGGGCACCAGCGAGCCTCGCCTGATCGCGGTGATCATGATCGCGACGGCGCTCATGTCGAGCTTCATGAGCGACACCGGTGTGGTGGCCGTGATGCTGCCAGCCATCATCAGCCTGGCGGCCAGCGCCCGCCTCAGCCCCTCCCGGCTTTTGATCCCGCTGGCTTTTGGGTCCCTGCTGGGTGGGGCCACCACGCTGATTGGCACACCACCGAACATCATTGTGGCCGACCTGCTGCGCAGTGAGGGGCTGCGCCCCTTCACGTTCTTCAGCTTCACCCCGATGGGTCTGGCGCTGCTTGCCACCGGGTTGATCTTCATGGTGCTGGTGGGGCGCGCCCTGCTGCCCGATCACAGGCCGCGGCGTGATATCCAGCAGGTGGAGACACCAGAGGAGCTGCTCGAGTTATACCGCCTGCCGGACAACCTGTTCCGGCTGCGCGTGCGCCATCGCTCCCCCCTGGTGGGGCGAACTATCCCTGAAGCCGGTATTGGCACACGGTTCGGCATCAGCGTGCTGGAGATCGTGCGGCCTGCCGCGCCGCAGACGGTGGCACGCCTGGGGGAGCAACGCCTGGTTGTCCAGTCTGATATCCCAATCCGCATCACCGCGCTTCAGGATACCGAACTGCAGGGTGACGACGTGCTGATCGTGCAGGGGGAGGCCAATCAGGTCAGCAGCGCGGCTGCCTTCTGGGACCTCGCCATCCAGCCTGCCTCCAGCAGCGACCACGCCGCCCTCGTTTCCGATGAGGTCGGCATCGCCGAGGTGGTGCTGCCGCCGCGCTCCTCACTGATCGGCAAGACGCTGGTCGATCTGCGCTTTGGGTCGACCTACAGGCTGACGGTGCTCGACATCCGCCGCCCCGGCGTGGAGGGCCGGCTCAGCCTGAAAGAGACGCCGCTCAGTTTTGGGGATACCCTGTTGGTGCAGGGAGAGTGGCACAACATCACAGCCCTTAAGAAACAGCGCCGCGACTTCGTGGTGATCGGCGACAGCGAGGCATGGGGCGGCCCGCCCAACCGCCAGAAAGCGCCAATCGCTTTCCTGATCCTGGTGGGGATGCTTGCTCTGTTGATCAGCGGGATGGCGCCGCTGGCTGTAGCCAGCATGCTGGCCGCCCTGCTGATGATCGTGACCGGCTGCCTGAGCATCGATGAGGCCTACGATGCCATCAACTGGAAAAGCCTGGTACTGGTAGCAGGGATGCTGCCCATGGCTACCGCTCTGGAGAAGGTGGGGCTGGTTAGCCTGGCCGCGGTAGGACTCACCAGCACGCTGGGAGCGCTTGGGCCGCATGTGGTGATGGCCGGGCTGTTTTTGCTCACATCGCTTTTCACCCAGGTGCTCTCTAACACCGCTACTACGGTGCTGATCGCCCCCATCGCGCTGGCGGTTGCCACGCGCCTGGGTGTGCAGCCGTACGCCTTTTTGATGGCGGTAGCTATCGCCGCCTCGATGGCGTTTGCCACGCCGGTGGCCTCCCCGGTCAACACGCTGGTGATGAGCGCGGGCAGCTATCGCTTCAGCGATTACGTCAGGGTGGGGATCCCCTTGATCCTGCTGATGCTGACCGTCGCCCTGCTGATCCTGCCGCTGCTGTGGCCTTTCTAACGGGCGGCTTCCACGCAAAGCATCACGCCCGCTGCTCATCCTCATCGATCAGCGCCTCCAGCAGGCGGATGGTCAGCTCTTTTGTGTCTGTGCCAACCTCACCAACCGGCCCCACGCAGGCCGGGCAGCCTGCCTCACAGCGGCAGTCACGCACCATCTCGTGCGCGGTCCGCAGCAGCTCATCATGCAGATCATACAGGCTCAGCGCCAGGTCGAGGCCGCCCGCCGCCTGATCATAGATGGTAATGGTGGGTGCGCCCGTGTGCGCCGAGCGCTGCTCGGCCACCACACCGATGTCATTCGGGGAGCACATCAAAAACAGCGTGGCCAGGTTGTGCAGGGCGGTCCGCAGGCCAGTTAACGCGCTGCGCGTCCCGGCGGCGCGCTCAACAGCGCGGTGACACGAGGGACACAGCGTAAGCAGGTTGTCGAGCTGGTTCGCCTCAAGATAGTTCTCATTGCGCCCCGGCACATAGCCGTAATCGCGGAACGGGCGGATGTGGTGCACATCGTGCTGCCGGTCCGGGGCCTCCGGTGCACTGCACTGGCAGCAGCGGTAGCCATCACGCTGACGTGCGGCATTGCGCTGCTGACTCCAGTTGGGGCCGTAGTTGTTAGGGCGCAGCAGCACACTGGCATCCTCGAGCCTGGCGGTCAGATCGGGGGTCAGGGTGATCCAGTAGGCGGTGGTCTCGAAGGTCTGCGGAGGTAGATCGATCTCGCCAAACCCCAGTGTCTCATGGGTGTAACGCCGCACAATTTTGTAGCCCGTCGCCTGCTCGGTAACCAGCACCCTTCCGGTCGCCTTGATGCAGTCCCCCTCCAGCGCCAAGACAAACTCCTCCTCCACCTGGATGCTCACAGCGGTACTGGCCTGTGTGTAATACTCCACATCAGCAGGGCGGGCCAGGGCCAGGCCGTTTGTCCAGTCCAAATCGTCGATTAGGTACTGCTGGCCCTCGTGCAGGTACACCGCCCCCCGGTAGACGATTCGGGGCGCGCTCTCGCGATCAACCTCACCGATCACCACAGCCCCGCCGGGAGTCTGCTGCTGGATCACCACCCGGTCACTGCCACTGGCGCGCAGGCCGACCTCCTGAGCCGGGTAAGCAGGCGATGTCCAGCGGTAGGCGCCGCCGCTGTAATGCACCTCCTGTTCCTCCTCCAGCAGCCGCAGGATCATCGCCACCTCGTCGAAGCCCCCGAACGCCTCTCCGTCCGCGAAAGGCAGCTCGAAAGCCGCGCAGCGCAGGTGGTTGGCCAGGATCACCAGGTTATCCGGGTTGATCAGCGCCCGCTCGGGCGACCCGGCGAAAAGGTAGGCCGGATGCTGCACGATGTACTGATCCAGCGGCGCGCCCGATGCGACCAGCACGCCCAGCGAGACATCGCTGCGGCGGCCCGCCCGCCCGAACTGCTGCCATGCACTGGCGATGGTGCCGGGGTAGCCCGCGAGAATCGCAGCCCCCAGTGCCCCGATGTCGACCCCCAGCTCCAGCGCGTTGGTGGCCACTACGCCCCTTACCGATCCATCGCGCAGCCCGGCCTCGATCTCGCGGCGCTGCAGGGGAAGATAACCGCCCCGGTAGCCCCGAATGCCCGCCGCGTCGCCGCCGCTGCTCTGTACTTCATCACGCACATAACCAAGCAGCACCTCGGTGGTCAGCCGTGACTGCGCGAAGATGATCGTCTGGATGTCTGCACCCAGCAAACGCCCGGCGATCTCGCGCGTTTCCAGTGTGTAGCTGCGCCGCAGTCCCAGCCGGGGATCGAGTGTGGGCGGGTTATAGAGGATGATGTGCTTTTCCCCTTGCGGCGATCCATCCTCATCGATCAGGACAACGGGTGCTTCGATCAGTCGTTCGGCATGCTCGCGGGGGTTGGCGATCGTGGCGCTGGTGCAGATGAAGACCGGTTCACTCCCGTAAAACTGGCAGATGCGCCTCAGCCGCCTCAGCACGTTGGCCATGTGGCTGCCGAAAATGCCGCGGTACACGTGCATCTCATCCAACACAACCAGGCGCAGGTTCTGGAAGAAGCTGGCCCAGCGGGCGTGATAAGGCAGGATGCCAACGTGCAGCATGTCCGGGTTGCTGATCAGCACGCCGCCTGCCGTGCGGATGCGTTTACGCTGGCTCTGCGGCGTATCGCCATCATACACATTAACTGCGATAGGGTGCTCAGGGTTCAGGGCTTCCAGCAGGCCGGCAAGCCCGGCCATCTGATCCTGCGCCAGCGCCTTGGTGGGGAACAGGTAAAGCGCGGTGGCATGATCATCCTGCAGCATGTGATGCAGCGCCGCCAGGTTATACGCCAGCGATTTGCCGGACGCCGTCCCGGTGACCAGCATCACGTTCTGCCCACCCAGAGCCGCCTCCACAGCACGCGCCTGATGGCTGTACAACGGGGCATTGTCCAGCCGGCGCACCATCTCGGCCAGCCGCCGATCCAGCCCGGGCGGGAACTCCGCGTAGCGGGCCGGGCGGGCCGGGATGCGCTCCCATACCGCCACATTGCGCATAAACCGGTCGTCACGACGCAGCCGATCGAGCAGGTTCGCCACACCCATCGAACACCCTTTTCTCCGTTTTCACCACCCTGACTCCGCGGCCCCCACTATACCGCAAAAAGCAGAACGGGCAGCGGAGTGCTGCCCCTCCAGTTGATTATCCCTGTGTAGAGACCTAGCCCTGTGTGCCAGCGGGGAGCAGAAAATAGACAGGCTCGCCGGTCTCATACAGGATGCGGCTCTCAGCCACCCATCCCTCGCGCCCCATCCGGTCAACCGCCTTCCAGAACATCATGTCCCCATCACACTGCGGCCCCTCGATGATGCGCAGCAGGTGGCCGGGTTCGTAGCGAATCCCGTCGGAGTCGCGGTTAGGGTCATCACGAAAGAACAGGTGGCGTCCGGGCGGCACGCCGATCACGGCCATTGACCCAACGGCCAGCCGGCTCACAGCAGTGGACGGCGGGCAGACGTTACCCTCAGCACCGGCCGGGCTGAGATCACCGAGAGCCAGAATATCGTCGCAGCCCTGATAACGCCTGATGCTGAAATCGATCGTCACCTCGCCCTCAGGTGACTGCATCCGGTGCATCCCCTGCCCCCATCTGTTCTGTGCGCTCACCTCGAAGGCGAAGTCCCCGATGACATCTGATTCCTCCAGCCCCTCAACCGCGAAGTCAGCCCCCATCTCCGCAGCGAGGCCGAGCGGCATCCCCAGCCCGGGTAACACCCCGTTGGCCGCCGCCTCGACCAGCGCTCCAGCCAGCGCCTCTGCGATGTTAGCGACGATCTGATCGCCCTGGCTCAGATCATCGTTGTCTAGCACCATTAATGAGATGTAGACCGGCTGACCGCTGCTGATCTCAATGGCAGAGTGAAAGCGACTGTCCAGTGAGATGTAGGTGCCAACCTCGGCCGTCAACGGATAGGTGTGGTAGTTGAACTCAGATATCTCCTCATCGTCCGCAAGCAGAGCAACGACCTGAACCTCGTTGTCAGGTTGGCCGATGTCACGGGCGATCTCGTTTATCGTCACGTCATGAACTTCCAGCATCAGGATATCCCCACACTCGGTCGAAGCTGAGGCGTCATATCCGATCAGGGGTTGGGGGGTGGGGGTGGGGGCGGGCTCAAGCCAGGGAATTGCGCATACAAGCGAGGTAATTATTGGGAGGATCAATATCCATCCAACGGCACCGCGTCTCATTTTGCTACCAATCCTTTCTACAACCACTACAGCTACTTAACTTCAGTATAAGGAGAATCCGGCAGCATAGTCAATAAGGATTTGCTCATGCCGCCAGACCGCGTTGCCTTCCGCGCGGCAGTCGTTATAATCGCCGCTATGGCAACCAGTTATCATATCGCCCTGAACGCTCACCTGCTGTCAGGCCAGGCGACCTATCGCAGCGCAGGTATTCATGGCTATCTCTACAACACCCTGGCGCATCTGCCTGAGGCCGCACCTGACCTGACCTTCACGGTCTTTGTGGGCGAAGGAAACCCACCGCCACATCCGGCTTTTCGGGTGCGTCGATCGGCGCTGCCCACGACCAACCCGCTGGCGCGCATTCTGTGGGAACAGGCAGCGGCACCGCTGGCGTTGGCCCGACTGAAACCCGATCTGCTGCATGGTATGGCGTTTGCGCTTCCAGCCGCGTGGCGCGGCCCTGCCGTGGTGACCATCTTCGATTTGAGTTTCGTGCGCTACCCTGAACGACTCACTACGGGCCGCCGCACTTATCTCAGGGCGATGACGGCGCTGGCAGCCCGCCGCGCGCGGCGGGTGATCGCCATCTCGCAGAGCGGCAGGGAGGAAATCCACACCCTGCTTGGCGTCCCGCTGGAGCGCATCGACGTGGCCCCCCCCGGCGTCGGCCCGCAGTTCAGGCCGCTGTCTTCTGAGGCCGTGGCCGCGTTCCGGCTCAAGCAGAACCTGCCCGAACGGTTCATCTTGTATGTGGGAACTATCGAGCCGCGTAAAAACCTTGAGACGCTGGTGCGAGCTTATGCACGGCTGCCGCAGCGCGGTGAGGTCAAGCTGGTGCTGGTGGGCGATCGCGGCTGGCAGTCCGCGCCGTTGTTCGCCCTGATCGAGGCGTTGAAGCTGACGAATGACGTACTATTGCCCGGCTATGTATCAGGCGAAGACCTGCCCCTGTGGTACAATGCATGTGAGGTCTTCGCCTATCCATCGATCTATGAGGGGTTTGGCCTGCCCGTGATCGAGGCAATGGCCTGTGCAGCCTGCCCCGTGGTGGTGTCTAACACATCGTCCCTGCCAGAAGCTGCCGGGCCAGATGGCATCCTGCTTCCCCCTGATGATATTGATGCCTGGGTTCAGGCACTATCGAACCTGCTTGATGATCATGCGCAGCGCACTCACCTTTCTGCCCATGCAAGCCAGCATGCAGCCCGATTTACATGGTACGAAACTGCTCTGCGCATCGTTGAGAGCTATCACCGGGCTCTGGCCGGATAATCCGGGGGTATCCCACAGATGAGCCGCAAACCGGTTGTGCTGAATCCCACCCTCATGGCCCTGGTCGATGCTGTTTTGATCAACGCGGCCTTTCTGGTGTCATACGTGGTGAGATATGAACTGCAAATCCCTTACCCTGTACTGCCCCAGTATGACGCCTCTTTCTGGCCTTACATCCCCTTTGCTGCGCTGCTAACCATGTTGTGCTTGCTGAGCTACCGTATTGACGGCCTGTACGAGTTCCGCCGCCGCCGCCGCTGGCTGGACGAACTGTACCGGCTGATCACCGGCACCATGACCAGCATCGTGATCATCATGGCTATCACCTTCTTCCTGCAGCCGTTGGTCTACTCGCGCGGTATGCTGGTGCTGGCAGCCATGCTGATCATCCTGTTCCTCAGCGTGGCCCGTCTGATCATCAACGCCATCGTCCTGCGCCAGCGCAGGCGCGGCATCGGGGTGGACCGTGTGCTGATCGTCGGCATGGGCGAGCTGGGGCGTTCGGTGGTGCGTAACATACTGGGCGATCCGATGATCGGCTACCAGATCGCGGGATACGTGGACGACGACCCGGCCAAGGGGAGTGGCAGACTGGGCCGCATCAAGGGGCTGGGGGGTCTGGATCGCCTGGCCGAGATCATCGATCAGCACCACGTCGACGAGGTGATCGTCACGCTGCCCTGGATGTATCACCGCAAAATCCTGCAGATCATCGCGGAGTGCGAACGGGGCAATGTGCGGGTGCGCGTCGTACCTGATGTGTTCCAGCAGCGGATGCGCCACGTCGACCTCGACACCCTGAACGGCATCCCCCTGATCGGGGCGGGGCCTGATAAGCTGGGGCCAGGCGCAGCACTTCTCAAGCGTATCCTTGACCTCACCCTGGCACTGCTGGCACTGCCTTTTTTTGCGCTCACTTATATGATTGTTGCCCCGCTGATCAAGCTTGACTCGCCGGGACCTGTCATCTACAAGCACAGGCGCATTGGCAAAGATGGCAGGCCGATCGCCATCTATAAGTTCCGCTCGATGGTTGAGGGTGCGGATAAAATACAGGCCGAGCTGGCCGCGCTAAACGAGGCAGATGGGCCGCTCTTTAAGATCAAGAACGATCCACGCCTGACACGCGTTGGCAAAGTACTGCGCCGCACCAGCATCGACGAGCTGCCCCAGCTGATCAACATCCTGCGCGGTGAGATGAGCTGGGTGGGACCGCGTCCGGGCACACCCGAAGAAGTCACTCAGTACGAACCCTGGCAGGCCAAGCGCCTCAGCATCAAGCCAGGCCTCACCGGGCTGTGGCAGATCAGCGGGCGTAGCGATGTGCCTTTCGATGAAATGTGCCTGCTGGACATCTTTTACATTGAAAACTGGTCGCTTGATCTGGACATCCGAATCTTGTTGCAGACGATCCCGCTGGTGCTGAGTGGCAAGGGAGCATACTGAGCATGACATCGAATATGATCTCCCCTCCATCGATGGAGAGCCTCGCCGCAGGCCCTGAGGAGCAGGAGCGGTTGAGTCGTTTTCTGCAGCGGCTGTTGCAAACCCCCAGCCCCTCCACCAGAGAGGGGGCAGCAGCGGCGCTGATTGTGGAGGAGCTGCGTGCGTCTGGTATTGATGATGTACACATTGACCGTGCTGGCAGCGTGATCGCTTACGTAAGCCGGCGCAGCGGCCCCACACTGCTGTTTGATGCACACATGGACACTGTCAACCCCACCGGCGACTGGCAGATCGACCCCTATGCCGCGCCGATCCATGACGGGATCGTATATGGCCTGGGAGCTTGTGATGGCAAAAGCTCAATCGCAGCGATGGTTTATGCCGCCCGCCGGCTGCTTGAGAGCGAAATCGATCTGAAGGGCAGCCTGATCCTGGCATTTCTTGTGCAGGGAGAACCCTGCGAGGGTGGCGCACTGCGCCTGCTACTTGAGGAAGACGGCATCGACCCTGATTACATCATCCTGGGGGAACCCAGTGACCTGCGCGTTATGCGTGGCCACCGGGGGCGGATGCTGTTCAGGGTACAGGTGCATGGCCGGAGCAGCCATGCGTCAAATCCACGCCTGGGCAGTAACGCTATCGTTGGGGCAGCCAAGCTGATCTTCGGCATTGATATCCTCTCGGCAGACCTCCCCAACGACCCGTTTCTGGGGCCGGGAACGCTGGCAGTCACCCACATCGAGAGCCAGTCCCCCAGCATCAATGCCATCCCGGGTATTTGCACCTTCTACGTTGACCGGCGCCTGACACTGGGCGAGACTTTCAGCCGGGCACAATCACAGCTTGAGGGGATTGCAGAGCGTGAGGGGGTGCGGGCCGATATCGATGTGGTGCGCTACCAGGCCCATTCCTACAACGGATACCGGTTCGATGTGCTTGAGGCGTTCAATGCCTGGGCGCTCGACGCAGGACACGATTTGGTGAAGACCGCCGCCTCTGTGCTAACAGCGGTGCGCGGCAACCCTGCTGAAGTGGTTGAGTGCCCATTCTCCACCGATGGGGTGTACAGCATGGCCGAGGCCGGCATCCCAACCATAGTTCTGGGGCCGGGCAAGCCGGAGTATGCTCACACCACCGAGGATCAGGTCGCGCTGCAGGATGTGTATGATGCAGCCCGGGCCTATGCCCTGATCGCCGCTACCCTGCTGCGTTGAGCGTGAGCATTGTGTCACCGATCCCGGTCAGGGTATGCCAGCATCACGATCGGCAGCGGGACATAAGCGGGGATGACGGTTTGCTCGCCCGGCAGGTTGACGGCCAGCCCGCTGGAACGCCCGCCATCCAGATTTAACGCTGTGTCAAGCTCCAGGTCAGAGGTCGAGAGCCATAGCGCCAGCTCGTATAGGGAGAAGATCGGCTGATCGACAAGCAGCACGATCACCATCCCCTGCTGATCGATCCCGATCACCGTGCGCCGGGTGCGAACCCCCGTGTCCTCAGGGAAGGCGGGAATCTGACCGGGAAGCAGCAGCATAGGGTAAGACTCGATGGCCTGGTCGAAGCGCATCCCACGCGGGCTGTAGGTACTGCGCCCGGCAGCATAGATCGCAGCCTCATCATCCACCACCGCAAAGATGCCGGGGATGCTCACGCTCTCCGGCCCATACACTCTGCTGAGCGGGAACCCGAACAGCGCCCCGTCGACCACAAGCCGGCCAACCGGCATATTGTCTGACGAGAAGAAACCTGCGTTGAACACGATCGGCGAGCCGGTAAAGGCCTGCCACTCTTCCATGCTGCGCGGCTGCTCCCGGTCGAAATACACCTCGAAGTCGATCAGGTCGGGGTCCAGCCGCAGAGCATAAATGGTAGAGAACTCGGTGGTGTCCGGGATCGGGGCAAACAGGTAGCGCTGCTCGATGCCGGGGGCCAGCCTCACCCACGGCGCTGGTGGGCGGGTGGCGGCAGGCTGCGGTGTCTGCCAGGGGGTGGGCAAAGCCGCCAAGGTGAGAAGTGGATCGGGCTGCGGCGGATCGGACAGGGCCGGGGCAGCCGCACCGGACAGATCACCAGCAGGGCGGCGCACCTGTTCAACAAGCGCTGCAGTAGGAGCAGGTAGATCAGGTTCATACAGGGTCGCAGCGCAGCCTGTCAGCAGACCCACCGCCACACCCAGCAGGCACGCCGCACGCAGGATATCAGGCATCACTATCGCTAAGAGGCTCACTTGCAGTTTGATCTAAATCATTGCATAATCACGGGCAGACGGCACCGGTGCCGATCCTGTTGTTTAGTTTGCCTTTCAGGACCCATCAATGGCCCAGATCAGTCTCCGGGCGTATTTAGAGTATATCGAAGACCGGCTCTCGCGCGATGCTTTCAGTGAGGTTGTTGCCCACTGTCGTCACATCCTTGAGAGATACCCCAAGAACATCGAGACCTACAAGCTGCTGGCGAGCGCCCTGTTTGAGCAGCACAACTATCAGGACGCCCTGGACCTGTTCCAGCGTGTGCTGAGTGCGGCGCCCAACGACTTTGTAGCCCATATCGGCATCAGCGAATGTTACCGCGAGAGCAACCTGATCGATCAGGCCATCTGGCACCTTGAGCGAGCTTTCGAGCAGGCCCCCAGCAGTGTTGATATCCAGGACGAGATCAAGAAGCTGTTTGGGCTGCGCGGCACACAGCCCCCGCGCAAGGTCCAGCTTACCGCCGGGGCACTGGCGCGGCTTTACGCACGCGGCAAGCTCTATCCGCAGGCGATCAAGGAGCTTGAGAAGGGCATTGCACGCGACCCTGAGAGGCCCGATCTCCAGGTGCTGCTCGCCACTGTCCTGTGGGAAGCCCATCGCGAGATCGAGGCCGGGCGCGTGGCCGCGGAAATACTCAAGCGCCTGCCTTACTGCCTCGACGCCAACCGCATCCTGGCGCGGCTGTGGCTGCGTGCCGGCAAGCCCGGCGAGGCCCGTCTCTTCCTGGACCGCGTCAAAGAGGTTGACCCTTATGCCGGTTATGAAGTTGAACATGGGATACCACGTGCACCGGCGGATGTGGTCACTTTGCCGATGCTGGAGTACGCCGCCGGGCGGCCTACCGACCGGATCGCAGCGGCAGACTGGGTCTCCCAGCTTGATACCATTGTGAAAGATGAACGAGTCACCGGCCCGCTGGGTGGCAGGAAGCAACCCCCGGCCCCGGCTCCCACCCCCCTCCCCCCCGGACCACCCCGTCCCGCCGAGGCCGAGCCGGAGACACCGGAGTGGCTCAAAAAGGCGCTGACTGCCCCGCTCCCCGCCTCTGGCGAAGCAGGGGAGGGAGGGCTTGATCTGGACGCCCTGTTTGCCGATTTATCCACCGAGGAAGGCCCGCCGCCCCCACCGGCCGTAGAGGATGAGCTATTCGCCCCGATCGCCGGTGAGAATGTGCCGCAATGGCTGCAGGGAGCTCTCGGTGGGGAGACATCTGCCACCCCTGCGCCCCCGCCCGCCGAATCAGGGGAACAGGAGACGCAGGTTGTGTCGCGCCCTTCCAGTGGCAGGCCGGAACCCCCTCCTGTCCCACCAGGCAGCCCTGACTGGCTGCAGGAGGTGCTGGCCGAGGAAACCCCTGCCGGAGTGCCGCCGATCGCTGAAGCGACCCCTGACTGGCTCAAAGATGCCCTGCAGGACGAGACACCTGCCGCCCCGGCAGAAGAGACCCGGCTGGCTGGCGCCCCCTCCATGGCGGAGGAAGTGCCCGAGTGGCTTCAGGATGTCCTAACAGAGGAGACCCCAACCATGCTGCCAGAGGAAGGCCCCCCGACTGAAGAGGCCGATCTCGACTGGCTGCAGGATGCCTTGATGGGCGAAACCCCGGCGGCGCCGCCGCCCGGTCACATCCCTGTTGAAGCAGGGGAACCGGACATGGAACCTTCCTCCGAGGCCACACCGGTCAAAGCGCCGGGGATCACTACCTCTACGGAGACCCCTGACTGGCTGGCAGAGATCGAAGCCGGGGAGACAGGGAAAGCAGAAACAGAAGCGCCGGGCGTGGTGTCCAACGAATGGCTCGACACCCTGCTGGCTGAGGAGCCGGATATCATAGGGTTGATCTCGGAGACAGGCGAAGCTCCCCCGGTACCGATCTCCTCCGCCGATGAGGAGGCTCTGCTCAGCGAGCTAATGGAAGAAACCCCGCCCCCCGAACTGCCGGCAGGCTTTGAGGCGCTGGGCGTGTGGGATGAAGAGCCAGCCGAACAAGCGGAGGACGAACCGGCGCCCCGTGAGATGCCTGACTGGTTCAAGGCTCAGATCGAAACAGCTCATCAGGCACACGAAACCGGTGAGCTGGCAGCCGAAGCTCCTGCAGCCGCGGAGGGGGAGACGGAGAAGGCTCCCGAGGTTCCAGAGTGGCTGGCTTCGGCCCCCGTGCCTGAGCAGCCGCAGACTGAGGAGAAGCAGCCAGAGGCTGCTGCAGCACCCGGTGAGATGCCGGAATGGCTGGCTTCGGCCCCCACCCCCCCGGTGGAAGATGACAAGGCCACCGAGGAGGTCAGTGAAGCACCGCTGCCGGAATGGCTGGCAACAGCCCCGACGTCAGAGAGCGCAGCAGAAGAACTTTCGACTGCCGGGCCGCAGGAGGAAAGCCTGCCAGAATGGCTTAAGTCGGGCAGAGAACTTGAAGAAGAACCATCCGAGGGCCAGGCGGCCAGGCCAGCCGCATCGGAGGCGGAAGAGGAAGCCCTGCCGGGCTGGCTGCGGGTGGATGATACCGAGGACGCCAGCACAGCGTCGCAGCTTCAGGAGGGTGATGAAAAAGTGGCTGCTCCATTCGATGAACCCCTGGATAATGGCGAGGAACCCCTGGATATTGACTGGGACAGCGATGATGCCCTGGCCTGGCTGGAGGAGCTGGCAGCGGACCTCGACCCGACCTATAAGAAGACCACGGAGGGCGAGGAGGAGGCAGAGATCGCCGGGAGTGAGCCAACCCCTGAGGTGGGCGAGCTGCCTCCAGTGGTTGCCGAGACTCTGGCCGCTGCCGAAGAGGAGGAGGAAGGCATCCCGGACTGGCTGCGCGATGAAATACCCGCTGTGCCACCTGCCCCACCCGCTGCCCCGGAACCATCCCCGATAGCCGCAGACCAGGCTGCTGCCGGGGAGCTGCCGGAGTGGCTGCGCGAGCCGGCTGAACAGCCAGGGGCTGGCGCAGAGGAGCTGCCCGCCTGGCTGCGTGAGGGGGAGCCCCCCGCCCCTGAGGAGGCCACCGCCGAGGCATTCGCATGGCTTGATGAACAGATCGGCGAGCAGGGAGTTGGCCCCGGTCAGCCTGTCTCTGAGGCACTGGAGCCTGACAGGCCGCCTATCGCTGCCTCGATGGTCCCGCCGCCCGATGCGGAAGCTGTTCCCGCCGCTGAAGACGAGCTACCAGAGTGGCTACGAGAGTTCATCCCTGCCGAGCAGGTCACCGACCGGGAGCGAGAGGAGATCGAGGAACTGGCCGAGGTGGGCGTTGAGGAGGAGGACCTCACCTGGCTTGACCAGGAACTTGCCGCTCAGGAAGGGGCGCGTGAGATCGACCTCGAGAAGCTCTTTGGGGAGGAGCCCGCCCTCGCCCCTGAGGCCCCTGCCGTTGAGGAGGTCAGCAAAGAGGAAGAGGCCGAGGAGATCGAGGAGCTGCCCGCCTGGCTGCGTGAGGAGCCCGCCCTCGCCCCTGAGGCCCCTGCCGTTGAGGAGGTCAGCAAAGAGGAAGAGGCCGAGGAGATCGAGGAGCTGCCCGCCTGGCTGCGTGAGGAGCCCGCCCTCGCCCCTGAGGCCCCTGCCGTTGAGGAGGTCAGCAAAGAGGAAGAGGCCGAGGAGATCGAGGAGCTGCCCGCCTGGCTGCGTGAGGAGCCCGCCCTCGCCCCTGAGGCCCCTGCCGTTGAGGAGGTCAGCAAAGAGGAAGAGGCCGAGGAGATCGAGGAGCTGCCCGCCTGGC
>FWPV01001396.1_pt1 | contig 67262 bp, 60 predicted proteins | sample 2228371 | NCBI WGS metagenome assembly FWPV01 (sample SAMEA103939776, study PRJEB20133) | metagenome
TCGTATTCGGCGGTGGGGATTTTGTGCCGCTTCATGAAGGCCTTGGCGTAGTCCTTCGAGCTTTCCAGTTGGGCAGCCAGTTTGGCTGGGCCAAAAATACGCAAGCCGCGCTGGCGGAACAGGTCAACTACACCAGCGGCCAGCGGGGCTTCCGGCCCAACCACAGTCAGGTGCACTTGTTCTTTGGCTGCAAAATCGGCAAGTTCGGCCAGGTCGCTGATTGGCACATTTTCCATTTTGGTTTCAAGGGCGGTGCCGCCATTGCCCGGTGCCACGAACACTTTCGTTACACCTGGGGTTTGGCAAATACGCCACGCCATGGCGTGTTCGCGGCCGCCTGATCCAATCACCAAAATTTTCATGTGTGTAGTGCTCCGTACTTTTTATTCGTTGATGATCACGTTGGTGTAAACCTGTTGCACGTCGTCCAGGTCTTCCAGCATGTCAATAATTTTTTGCATGCGAATCGCATCGTCACCTTCCAGTTCGGTTTCACTGGCTGGCTTCATAGTTAACTCCGCGTTTTCGAATTTCATGTTTGCAGACTCAAACGCTGTTTTCAGGGTATGAAATTCAGGTACAGGGCAGGTGACTTCGATTACACCGTCGTCAGAAGTAACAACATCATCGGCCCCATTCTCCAGCGCCACTTCCATGATTGCATCTTCGCTGTGGCCGGGGGCAAAAATAAACTGGCCACAATGCTTGAACATGAACGAAACCGAGCCATCGGTGCCCAAATTGCCGCCGTGCTTGGTCAGCGCGTGGCGAACTTCCGCCACGGTGCGTACGCGGTTATCGGTCATGCAGTCGATGATTACCGCCGCACCGCCCACGCCATAGCCTTCGTAGCGGATTTCCTCGTAATTCACGCCCTCGGCTTCACCAGTGGCCTTGGCAATCGCGCGCAGCACATTGTCTTTGGGCATGTTTGCGTCGGCTGCTTTTTCAATGGCCAGTCGCAAACGGGGGTTCGTAGCCACATCGCCGCCGCCCACACGGGCTGCAACGCTGACCTCACGAATGATTTTGGTCCACACCTTGCCGCGTTTTTCGTCTTGGCGGTTTTTGCGGTGTTGAATATTGGCCCATTTACTGTGTCCTGCCATGGCTCACTTTCTGTAGTTGAATCAAAGAGGTGCGATTTTATCACCACCGCGCACCCCTCGTATTGCCCTGAAAGGAATCCACAGCGATAATCTGCGCGGGTATTATCGATTCGCAGTATTTAACAATTCAGGAGGCAACGTGAGTTTGCTCAAAGACTTCAAGGCGTTTGCAGTAAAAGGCAATGTGATCGATTTGGCCGTGGCGGTGATTATCGGTGGCGCGTTCAGCGGCATCGTTAAAAGCCTGGTCGACGATGTGATCATGCCGATTGTGGGTCGTATTTTTGGCAGTCTCGATTTCTCCAACTTGTATTTGCCATTGGCTGAAATTCCAGCTGGCGTGGCCCCAACACTGGCCGCTGTCAAGGCTGCAGGCGTACCCGTGCTGGCTTACGGCAGTTTTATTTCGGTGTTGATCAATTTCATCATTCTGGCTTTCATTATTTTCATGATGGTTCGTCAGGTCAGCAAATTGACTCAAGCCCTGATCAAGGAAGAGGAAGCTGCGCCAGCCGCGCCAGCGCCCACTCCTGAAGATATTCTGTTGCTTCGTGAAATTCGTGATTCATTGAAGAAGTAATTTAGACTGGCTTCTCCAGATTCGCAGTAGTACAATCGAAGGCTGAATCTGGAGAGTGGCTAGCGCGTATCTGTGCTGGTCCGCCGAAGGCGCAATCCCCATGAACGCTCAGGCTTCAGTACAGGTTCAAGAATTCAAATCTGGAGAGCGCTGTGCGCGGCCAATCGCCGCGTAAGTACAGCCGCCGAAGAGGCAAGCAACGCAACCCGTTGTGAATCTTTCAGGCAAATGGACAGAGAGGGGCTACAAGGCAAATGGTTTGCCGAAAGCCCTTTTACTGTTTGTGGAGCCTGTTCCTCATGAAAGCTATTGTTCTCGGTGCTGGTGTTACCGGCATTACTTCCGCTTGGTTTTTGAAAAAAGAAGGTTTTGACGTCACTGTGGTAGACCGTCAGCCTGCCGCAGGCATGGAAACTTCGTTTGCCAATGGTGGCCAAATTTCCGTTTCTCACGCCGAACCCTGGGCCAACCCTGGCGCGCCTAAAAAAGTGCTGAAGTGGTTGATGAAGGAGGACGCGCCCCTGCTGTTCCGTTTGCGCGCCGATGCCCGCCAGTGGCGCTGGGGCATGCAGTTTTTGCGTGAATGTACGCCTGAAAAAACCCGTCACAACATCATCCAGATGGTGAACTTGGGTACATTCAGCCGCAGCACCCTTCAAGAACTGCGCGCCGAGACCGGCATTGAGTACAACTGCCTCACCAAAGGTATTTTGCATTTCTATACCAACCAGCAAGAATTTGACGATGCATTGGAACCTGCTGAAATCATGCGCGAGTTTGGTTGCGACCGAAAAGTAATCAGCGCTGAAGAAGCGGTTCGCCTTGAGCCCGCTTTGGCGACTGTAAAAGACAAAATTGCAGGCGCCACCTTCACTGATGCTGATGAAAGTGGCGACGCGCATGTGTTTACGCAAAACCTGTCCAAGCTGTGTGCCGAAAAAGGCGTTGAGTTCAAATACGACACAGCCATTCTGGGCCTGGATACCGAAGGCGGACAAATCAGTGGCGTGCGTGTACGCGGAGCGGATGGCCAGGTACAAGTGCTGAAAGCCGACAAGTACCTGCTGTGCATGGGCAGCTACAGCCCAATGCTGGTAAAAGACCTGGGCGTGGACCTGCTGATTTACCCAGCCAAGGGTTACTCCGCAACCCTGCAAATTGACGATGCCAGCAAGGCCCCACAGGTCAGCTTGACCGATGACGAATACAAGCTGGTGTTCAGCCGCCTGGGTGACAAGCTGCGAATTGCCGGTACCGCTGAACTGAACGGTTACAGCACCAACCTGAACCACGTGCGTTGCCAGGCAATCACCCGCCGCGTCATGGAGCTGTTCCCCGGCATGGCTGACCCGGAGCAGGCTGTGTACTGGACTGGTTTGCGCCCCGCGACCCCTTCGAACGTGCCTTACATTGGTGTGTCCAAAATTTCAAACCTGTACCTGAACACAGGCCATGGCACTTTGGGTTGGACCCATTCTTGTGGCTCGGGTCGTTCAATCGCGTCCATCATGAATGGCAAGCAGCCTGAACTGGATTTCGCATTTACTGGAATTTCTTCCAAGAAGGGCGAGGCCTTGGCCGTTGCCTAAGGCTTGTTTTTGCTAACATCAGCGCATTCGCCAACAGGATGTGCTGATGTCTGATTCTGCAAACAAAAACACCACCGCTGGGGCCGACAACGCCCCCGCCTCCAATTTCCTTCGCAACATCATTGATGCGGACTTGAAGAAGCCCGAGTATCAGGTGCGGCCCTGGGCCGGTAAACCGGGCGGTGCCGATGTGCATGAGGGCGCCCCCGCTGACCCTGCAACCATTCGCTTGCGTTTCCCGCCCGAGCCCAACGGTTATTTGCACGTGGGCCATGCCAAGGCCATTTGTGTCAATTTTGGTTTGGCCAAAGAATACGGTGGCGCCTGCCACATGCGCTTTGACGACACCAACCCCGAAAAGGAAAGCGAAGAATTCGCTGATTCCATTCTGGATGCCGTGCATTGGCTGGGCTTTCGCTGGGAAGATTTCGGCGACGAGAACCTGTACTACGCCAGTGATTATTTTGAGTTCATGTACCAGGCTGCGGAGTTTCTCATTCAGGCCGGCTTGGCGTACGTTGATGAGCAAAATGCCGACGACATGCGCGCAAACCGTGGCACCTTGAACCAGCCAGGCGTTGATTCACCTTTCCGAAACCGCCCGGCATCAGAAAGCCTGGCTCGATTCCGCGCCATGAGGGCCGGTGAGCTGCCAGACGGTGCCGCTGTGCTGCGTGCCAAAATCGACATGGCCAGCCCCAATATGAATATGCGTGACCCGGCGATTTACCGAATTCGCCGCGCCTTTCACCACCGCACTGCGGATGACTGGTGCATTTACCCCATGTACACCTTCGCCCACCCCATTGAAGATGCACTGGAGCGCATTACCCATTCATTTTGCACGCTCGAGTTCGAAGACCAGCGCCCCTTCTATGATTGGTTGCTGGGCAATTTGGCCACGCAGCACACTGCCGCCGATGGCAGCGTGCTCCACCCCATGCTAAGCCAGCCATTGCCCAAGCAAATTGAATTTGCTCGATTGAACCTGAGTTATGTAGTCACCAGCAAACGCAAACTGCAGCAACTGGTGACCGAAAACAAACTGAGCGGTTGGGATGACCCCCGCATGCCGACCATCGTCGGTTTGCGCCGCCGTGGCTACACGCCGGAGGCGATCCAGCTGTTTTGTGCCCGAATCGGTGTGTCCAAGTCCGATTCCTGGATAGATTATTCGGTGCTGGAAGGCGCTTTGCGCGACACGCTAGACCCGATTGCCCACCGTGCCGTGGCGGTGCTCGACCCAATTCCATTGATCCTGGACAACGTGGACGATGACTGGGCCGACCTGTGCACCGCCCCAGTTCACCCGCACCACCCGCATTGGGGTATGCGCCAGTTCACCATCGGCAAACGCTTGTGGATTGAAGCAGAGGATTTTCAGGAAAACCCGGAGAAAAAGTTTTTCCGCCTGTTCCCGGGCAACAAAGTACGTCTGCGCTACGGCTATGTGATTGAATGCACGGGCTGCGACAAAGATGAAAATGGCAAGGTGACTGCAGTGCATGCCCAGGTGTTTTTGGACAGTAAATCGGGCACACCGGGTGCGGATGCCTACAAGGTAAAAGGCAATATTCACTGGGTGGATGCAGAGGATTGCCTGCCCGCCACCGTGCGTCTTTATGATCGCCTGTTTACCGAAGAGCACCCTGACTCTGGTGGTAAAAACTTCATGGACAGTTTGAACCCCAATTCACTAACCGAGGTGAAAGCCTATCTGGAAGCAGGATTGAAAGACGCCTTCACTGGAACTGTCTATCAATTCGAACGCCATGGTTATTTTGTTCATGACCTGAAAGACAATACCTTGGACAACCCGGTGTTTAACCGGGCTACCACCCTGAAGGACAGTTGGAGTAAATAGCCAATTCATCGGGTACACTAGCCCTCGGACTAGGTATACAGAATATGGCAACGAACCCAAACTACAATATTCGAGGTGCGCTGCTGACCATCCTGAATGGGATGGGTCCAGACACCGAGCACGAGGCGGACATTGCCCACCTGTGCCACCTCATGGAATGGTTTCGAGAAGGGGCTCCTGGCTCCGATTTCGAAATCGAGCGGCGATTCTCCATGCTGGTGGAGGCGCTTGAACAGTCCAATGACCTGCGCGTGCAGGTCAAGGGTTATCTTGAACAATTCCTGAAAGAGTCACGTTACCGATATACCTTTGCAGAGCTTGGCATTCTGGGTAACGAAACGTTTGGTCAGGCCATGAAAAACAGGATATTTCAGCGCCTGTTGCCGGCCACGGTCGAAGACAAAACCGTTCGTGAATCGCTTAGCCTGATGTTCACCAAGCCGGATGACCATGAGTGGCTTGAATCGATCAGTGTGGCCAGCTGGACTCGTCTGTTTCATGTGCTGGAATGGTTAGACCCCGCCATGCCGTTGTGGAAGCGCATTCAGCACGAAATGCTTGAGGCCATGGAAATGCTGGCGGTGCGAATCGCGGCCCTGGGCATTGATTCCGAAGTGGTACGCTGCCTGGGTATTTCAGAGCGGCACACTTCACCTTTTGTTGAGCAGCACCTGGAATTGCGCAATATGATTGGGCAGGCCCATGAAAAGCTGAGCAATATGGAGCCCTTGCACGATTTGGGCGATCACCTGGATGTGTTGCTGGACCAGTGTCAGGGCCAAATCAAGAAAGCTTATGCACAGGCACGCGTCCAAGGCATTTCGGTCACCTTGAGTATGCAGCTGATTCGGCTCGAACAATCGATCAACCGCATGCGACGACTGCTGCAACTACTGGGCGCCTTGCCCACAGAAAACCGGGTAGGCACATGCGTGCAGTTTTTCTGCACCTTGACCAAAGAGGAAAACCGCAAACATTCCATTACCGATTTGTGGCGCGGACTCACAGACAAGCTGGCGTTGCGAATTACTGAACATGCCAGCCAGTCCGGTGAGAAGTACGCCACAGAAACCCGCTCCGAATACTGGAAAATGGCGCGTGCAGCCATGGGCGCGGGTGTCATTATCGCGCTTCTCTCCTTATTCAAAGCGGGTATTTCAACTTGGCATTTGCCCCCATTTTGGGAGGCCGTATTTTTCAGTCTGAATTATGGTATCGGCTTTGTGATCATTCACTTGTTGGGTTTCACCATTGCGACCAAACAGCCTGCCATGACCGCAGCGCGAATCGCCGCAGCCATTGACGCTGCCAATGGCCGCTTAAGCTCAGCCGACCGGGTGGCCGATTTGATTACCCAGGTTGCACGCACCCAATTCATCTCGATTTGGGGCAATGTGTTGCCCGCATTTGCCACTGCCACCGTGGTGGCTGTGGGGCTTACGTTCTTGCTCGGAGAGCCGCCTGTGGCAATCGAGAAGGGCGAAAAAATGTTGCTGGAGCTCAATCCCTTGTTGTCTGCAGCTTTGCCCCATGCGGCAATCGCCGGGGTTTTTCTGTTTTTGGCGGGTGTTATTGCGGGTTACTACGACAACCTGTCGATTTACCACCGTATTCCGGATCGGATTCGCAAGGTGCCCTGGCTGCGCAAGCGTTTGGGTGTGGTGCGTGCCAACAAACTGGCCGATTATTTGAGCAAAAATACCGGTGCCCTTGCAGGTAACTTTTTCTTTGGCTGCATGTTGGGTTCGGCTGGGTTTGTCGGGCTTATTCTGGGTTTGCCAATCGACATTCGGCACATTACCTTTGCCGCGGCAAACATGGCTTACGGAATTCAGGCCCATGAATTCATGTTGAGCGGGCTTGAGGTGGCGATTGCCGCAGTGGGTGTGTTCCTGATCGGTATGGTGAATTTGGGCGTCAGTTTTAGCCTGGCGTTTTTTACCGCTTTACGTGCACGTGGTGTTCGAAGATTGGAAAGCCTGTCTTTGGCGGGGCGTATTTTCAAGCGGTTTTTCAAGAGCCCTGGCGAGTTCTTCTATCCACCCAAAGAAACTGGCGCAACGGATAATAATGTGGCGGGCTCAGCCAAAGTCGAGTCCAAGTAGCGCCTTCGCACACTTTCTGGCCCGCTTATTCTTGCGGGCGGTTAAAGCCTTTTTTCCACTGCACATCTCGAACGCCTTTTTTGTGGTGAATCCAGCGGGAGGCCACAAACAGGAAATCCGATAGGCGATTCATGTACAACAGCAGGTCTTCCGGCAGTTTTTGTTGCTGGTTCAAATCCACCAGCACCCGTTCCGCCCTGCGGCAAACAGTGCGCGCAATGTGGGTGTACGCAGAGGCTTTGCTGCCGCCGGGCAAAATAAATTCTTCCAGGCGGGGCAGGGGCTCATTGAATTCCTTGATCAGGTCTTCCAGCCGCGCAACTGCCTGGGGAGGAAACACGTCAAAGCCCGGCATGCACAGGGCTGCGCCCAAATCAAACAGGTCGTGCTGAATACGGGTGAGTTCAGTGGCCAGGCGCTCAGGCAACGCTTCAGTCAATATCAGGCCGATGTGGCTGTTCAACTCATCGACATCGCCCATGGCATGAACACGAAGGTCGTTTTTTGCCAAACGGCTGCCGTCGGCCAGGCCCGTGGTGCCATCGTCGCCAGTGCGGGTGGTGATTGAACTGAGTCTGTTGCCCATTGAATTGCGTGATCCGATAAAGTTGAACAAAAAGAGCGCCTTGTGCAAACCGCGTATTGAGGTACGGCGCAGGCGGGCCTATACTTTCAGTTTATTCAAGTTTAACGCAGGGGTCCTGGCAAATTGTTGCCGGGTGAGAAAAACCCTCACACCTGTGCAGATAATGCTGTTTGCAGGAAGCGTTTCACTGGCTTTGCTCCTGAGCTTGGCTGGGTGGAATGTTCATGCACCCGGCCCAAACAAGATTCACGCCCAACAGGAGTACACATGAGCGCCAATCCAGACTTTCTCGCTGCAACCGCCAAGGTTGATGAAGCCGCGGTCAAACCACTTCCCAATTCCCGCAAGGTCTATGTGCAGGGCTCCCGACCTGACATCCAGGTGCCGATGCGTGAAATTTCACAGGACGATACACCCACGTCTTTTGGTGGTGAGAAAAACCCACCGATTTATGTGTACGACTGCTCGGGCATTTACACAGACCCTGATGCAAAAATCGATATTCGCTCGGGATTGCCTGCCATTCGCAGTGCCTGGATTGAAGAACGCAATGACACCGAGCTGCTCAATGGCCCCAGTTCTGAATACGGCATTGAGCGCCTGAATGACCCCAAGCTGACAGAACTGCGTTTCAACTTGCAGCGCAAACCGCGCAAGGCGAAGGCTGGCAAAAACGTGACGCAAATGCATTACGCACGCCAGGGCATTATTACGCCGGAAATGGAATACGTGGCCATTCGCGAAAACCTGCGTCGCCAGGAATACATTGAAAGCCTGAAAAACGCAGGCGGAAAAATTGGCGCCAAAATGGTTGATTTGCTGACCCGGCAGCACCCAGGCCAGTCTTTTGGGGCGTCCATTCCCGAGCAGATTACACCTGAATTCGTGCGCGATGAAATTGCCCGTGGCCGCGCGATTATTCCTGCCAACATCAACCACCCTGAAATCGAGCCGATGATCATTGGCCGCAACTTCCTGGTGAAGATCAATGCCAACATTGGCAACTCGGCTGTGTCCTCTTCGATTGGTGAAGAAGTCGAGAAAATGACTTGGTCTATTCGTTGGGGTGGCGACACCGTGATGGATTTGTCCACCGGCAAGCACATTCACGAAACCCGCGAATGGATTTTGCGCAACAGCCCTGTGCCCATTGGTACAGTGCCTATTTACCAGGCCCTAGAAAAGGTCAACGGCAAGGCCGAAGACCTGACCTGGGAAATTTTCCGCGACACGCTGATTGAGCAAGCCGAGCAGGGCGTGGATTACTTCACCATTCATGCGGGCGTGCGTCTGGCTTATGTGCCGCTTACCGCAAGCCGCATGACTGGCATTGTGTCTCGTGGTGGTTCCATCATGGCGAAATGGTGCCTGGCCCACCACAAAGAAAGCTTCTTGTATGAGCATTTCGAAGACATTTGCGAAATCATGAAGGCTTACGACGTCAGCTTCTCGCTGGGCGATGGCTTGCGCCCCGGTTCGGTTTGGGATGCCAATGATGAGGCGCAGCTGAGCGAGCTTCGCACCTTGGGCGAACTGACCCAGATTGCCTGGAAGCACGATGTGCAGGTAATGATCGAGGGCCCTGGCCACGTGCCCATGCAATTGATCAAAGAGAACATGGACATTCAGTTGAAAGAATGCCATGAAGCCCCGTTCTACACACTGGGCCCTTTGACCACGGACATCGCTCCAGGCTATGACCACATCACCAGTGGCATTGGCGCCGCACAAATTGGTTGGTACGGTTGCGCCATGCTGTGTTACGTCACCCCCAAGGAACATTTGGGTTTGCCGAACAAAAAGGACGTGAAGGACGGCATCATCACCTACAAAATTGCAGCCCATGCTGCTGATTTGGCGAAGGGGCACCCTGGCGCTCAAATTCGGGACAATGCCTTATCGAAGGCGCGTTTCGAATTCCGGTGGGAAGATCAGTTCAATCTGGGGCTTGACCCCGATACGGCCCGTGAATTCCACGATGAAACCCTGCCCAAGCAAAGCATGAAAGTGGCGCACTTCTGCTCCATGTGCGGCCCACACTTCTGCTCTATGAAAATTACCCAAGATGTGCGTGAATACGCGGAAAAACTGGGTGTTTCCGAGAAAGATGCCTTGAGCAAGGGAATGGAAGAAAAATCGATCGAGTTCATCAAGAAAGGGTCTGAGATTTACCACAAGACCTGATTTTTAAAAGAAAAATTGACACCGCCCCTTCGTCTTTGTACGATTAGGCGGTGTTTTTTTCTAATAGGAGTGCTCGGGCCTTTCCCGACCGTATATGGATAGTTCCAGTTGTCGAAGTTGCTCAAACTTCACCGCGCCTTTACTGGCAACCCCCTTCAAAGCGCTCGTTGCGCGTCGTTTTTCCAAGTCCTTCCTGCTTGACAATGCTCCTTTAAGCCTTGCGCTTGGCTCCCTTGTTTCGCCCTTGAAAAGAGGAGAGTTCTCGTGGAAGTGCTGATTCTGATTGGTCTTATTGTGACCAATGGCTTGTTTGCCATGTCCGAAATTGCCCTGGTTACCGCCAGAAAGGCGCGTTTGGTGAAGTTGGCTGCAGAAGGCGACAAATCTGCTGCGGTTGCGCTCAAGTTGTCTGAAGATCCCACCAAGTTCTTGTCGACCGTGCAAATTGGCATTACATCGATTGGTGTGCTGAGCGGTATCGTGGGTGAGGCTGTGTTGGCCAAGCCACTGGCGCTTTGGTTGCAAACCTTCGGCCTGGAAGTGGCGATGACAGACATTGTGTCCACAGCCATTGTGGTTGTTGGTGTTACCTATGTGTCAATTGTGGTCGGTGAACTGGTGCCCAAGCGTTTGGGGCAAATCAGCCCGGAGGTCATTGCCCGCTTGGTGGCAAGGCCCATGCAAATTCTGGCCATCGCTACACGCCCCTTCGTCATGTTTTTATCTTTTTCTACCCGTGGTTTGTTGCGCATTATGGGTGTGAAAGAAAACACCGACAACGGTGTGACCGAGGAAGAAATTCATGCCATGTTGGACGAGGGCTCCGTTTCGGGCGTGATTGAAAGCAGTGAGCACACTATGCTGCGCAATGTGTTCCGCTTGGACGATCGTCAGCTGGGTTCTCTCATGATTCCCCGTTCCGATGTGTTGTATCTCGATATTCGACTACCTCAGGAAGAGAACCTGAAGAGGGTGATTGAATCGGAATATTCACGCTTCCCGGTGGTCGATGGCAACCTTGACAACTTGATCGGTGTAATTCACGCCAAGCAGGCTTTGGCCTATGCTGCACAGGGCAAGATGCCCGACTTTTCAACCAACTTGCAGCAGTGTGTGTTTGTGCCGGAAACCCTGACGGGCATGGAGCTGTTAACCCAGTTCCGCAGCAACAACATGGACATTGCCTTTGTGATCGACGAGTATGGCGAACTTGAAGGCATTGTGACCCTGCATGATTTGATGGAAGCTCTGACTGGTGAGTTCACCCCGCACAACAAGGAAGACTCTTGGGCGGTACAGCGCGAAGACGGCTCGTGGTTGCTGGATGGTGCCATTGCCATTCTGGAGCTGAAAGACACCTTGAATATCAAGAGTGTGCCGGAAGAAGAAAAAGGCCGCTACCACACCCTGAGTGGCATGGTGATGTTGTTGACAGGGCGCTTGCCAGCCACCGGGGACACGGTGGATTGGGAAGGTTGGCGATTTGAAGTGGTGGACATGGACCAAAAGCGAATTGATAAAATTTTGGCCTCACCGATCAAGGAAGATGGGGCTCAGTCGGATGAGTCTGCCTAAGACCCTGTAAACCGGTAAAAAAACCCCATTAAAAAAGCCTCAAGTACTCTTGAGGCTTTTTTGTTGGTGCGCTGCGTATTGCTTACTCCGCAACCGTTGTTACCCCATCGCTTATCGAATCTGTGGTCGACTGCCCCACAGCAGTTTTTCCTGCATTTCACGGGTGGTGTTGCTGGTCGATTCCTGCGGTGCGGTTTGCGCGTTGCTGCCACTGCCAAACAAGCCTTTCAACTCAGTTACCTCGCTTTGTGATGACGCGGTGGCGGCGTTCTCAATGCTTGCTTCGCGAATGATTTCTCCGGTGTAGGGGTCGATCACAATGCTGGGGTCTTGCCCTGCCGAGGTTGAAGCGGGTGGAGGGGTTAGCACGATTGAATTGTTGCTGCGCTGTTTGGCTGGCGTATTCATGGCGGCTTGATTGCTGCGCAATTCGCCGGGTTTGGCTGTGCTTAATCTTGCACAGCTTTGTGCTGACAAATTGTTCATCTCGGTCAGCATATTGAACACCGCATGTTCAATCACCATGCGAACGCCTTTTTGAATTGGCTCTTGCGTTCGTTCAGCGGCATTCACATCGACCAGGCCATCGCTGAACAGGCGGAAGTAACCGCCATTCAATTCAGTACCAATAATCTGTTTTTGAAGGCTTTGTATGTTTACCACTTCAAGTGTTTTGGTGTTCACTACACGCAGATCAACTGCTACGTTCATGACAAAGTAGCGGGCTGCCGCGCCGATGAAGCGAATGGATGACTCCAGGCTGCCACTGCGAATGTTGTAGTTCACCTCGGTGATGCCACCCACGATGTGATAGTCAGAGCCTGGCAGCGAACCTGAAAAAATTTGCCGATGTGCTTTGCTGTCCGGGTTGTCGGTGATCAACTTGTTGTCGGAGTACTTCAATTCCATGTCGGCAATCGAGGTGTCGAACCGCTCAACCATGGGCACCCCGGTTTTTGCCAAAGCAGAAATAACCATTAAGGCTGCACCTTGGGTGATTCGTTTTCCGTTGACCAGGTCTTCTTTTCCCGTGAAATCACTGACCCGCCCGACTGCAAACCGTTTTGCATTGGGACCTCGGCCGCCTACCATGGGTCTCAGGCATTCCAGTGCAGGGCTGTAGCGGGTTGTATTTTCTACCACGCTTGCTCCGTCGAAGGGGCTGACGTACTCCGCTTCACTGAAGGAGGGTAGCGTTGTACATGCACTGGCCGATGCGGCAAGCATCGAGATGAATGCAAATTTTGGAAGCGGATAGCGGGACATAGTGGGCCTTTGTGTATTCAAGAGCAGTAAGTGACTTTGGATCAGAAGCCGCCATCAATCGTGGCGTTCTGAGCGCCATTGTTGATTTGTGTGGCATTAATGACAACGGTGTTGTTGTTGCCGTCGGTTTGTACATTGATCAAGTTGCCGATTGCGGTGGCGGCGAACCCCCAGCCTGGAGAGTCAACTTGGGTGCGGTTGAAATTCGCGTCGCGGCGTGTGCCTGCGGGTGAGTCGATGTCGGTGACGCTGCGCATGCCAAAAGGTGTTTCGAATGAACTGACATTGCCTTCAAAGGTTTGTGCGTGTGCGCTGCCAAGGCCCAGGGCAAGAGTGGCAAAACAAAGTTTGAGTAATTTCATTCGATGGTTTCCTTGGTATTTCCGGATGGGATTTATGGGGTTGGGTTTGCCCCAAGCGACCTTTGGCTGTAGGTTGTCGCCTGGGGCAAAAAAGTTCAATTAAGGACGTGCGCCGCCAATTGAAATGTTGTTGCCAACTGCGGTGGCTGACGCTGTGAGGCGGGTTGGGTCCCAACGGTATTCAGCCACGGCCACGTTGTCGCTGACGTTGCACTGAGCCACTGACAATTCGGCCAGGCTTGTGTTGTCAAGATTCAGGCTGAAGTTGTTGCCAATTGAAACGGCTTCAATGAGAACTTCGCCGGTTTTTGATGTGCTGCGCTGGGACAGGTTGACTGACGCCAATTGATCGCCATAGTTGCTTTGGGACACATGGCGAACAGGAACTTTGGATGATGAACTGAGAGAAATGGCAATGTTGTTGCCCACAGCCTGGGCTGAACCAGTGATATCGCCGTTGTCGCGCATGACCACGTTTTGTAGATCAACGATTGCAGCATTGGTGCCGGTGTTGCTTTGAATAAAAATGCCGTTGTGGTTTGGGCTGAGGTAATAGCTGCTGTCAAATTCAACATTGGCATCGATTTCAACTTGACAGTCATTGCCTTGACAGGTGGCCTGTGCAACTGAGTGCATGGACAACAATGCAGCCAGAATGGACAAGGATTTAAGGGATTGCTTCAACATGTGGAGTGCTCCAAGAGTATTGATGAGGGCTAAAAAGACAACGTGCTTCGGGCATTTGGGCAACGAGCGCTGTCGCATTAATGAAAATGCTCCCTTTGAGTGACGGGGAGCACTCAAAAGTTCAGAGCGTTCTTCGTTCTGGATTCCCGGGATTTTCTGGGGCCAAGGGAGTAAAATGCGTGTTTTCCTTGTCACCAACCGAGCGTTCCGTGAATCAAGTAGACATCAAGCCTGTTGAGTTCGATTTGCCCTCACAGGCCAGCCCCTCCACCAGTTGTAAACCCTCCCAAGCGTGGGCCCGTGTGCCCCAGCAACCGGGGCCCGACGAAAGGGCTGCCTTGAAGGCGGAGATCAAGGCTTTGCTGAAAGCCCGTGATGCCGTGTTGGTGGCGCATTATTACGTGGACTCTGAATTGCAAGACCTGGCTGAGGAAACCGGCGGTTGTGTTTCAGATTCCCTTGAAATGGCGCGTTTTGGGCGCGAGAGCAAGCAGCAGAACCTGGTGGTGGCGGGCGTGCGATTCATGGGTGAAACAAGCAAGATTTTGAATCCCGAGAAACGCGTGTTCATGCCAGACCTGGATGCCACATGTTCACTGGACCTGGGGTGCCCCTCGGAAGAGTTCAACGCGTTTTGTGATCAACACCCCGATCGCACAGTGGTGGTGTATGCCAACACAAGTGCTGCCGTGAAGGCGCGCGCAGACTGGATGGTGACCTCAAGCATTGCCTTGGACATTGTGGGCCATTTGCATGCACAGGGGCAAAAGCTGATTTGGGCACCCGATCGGCACTTGGGGCAGTACATCCAAAAACAGACTGGTGCCGATATGTTGCTGTGGCAGGGCTCGTGCCTGGTACACGACGAGTTCAAGGCCGAAGAACTCAAGATGCTGAAAGCCCAGCACCCGCAGGCCATGGTGTTGGTGCACCCGGAGTCGCCAGCCGATGTGGTGGCACTGGCCGATGTGGTGGGTTCGACCACTCAGTTGATCAAGGCCACGCAAACCCCGGGTGTTGACACCTACATCGTGGCCACTGACAACGGGATTTTGCACAAAATGCGTCAGTTTGCACCGGGTAAAACCTTGATCGAAGCGCCTACCGCAGGTAATTCAGCCACTTGCAAAAGCTGCGCCCATTGCCCCTGGATGGCCATGAATGGTTTGAAAAACCTGCGCGATGTGTTGAAGACCGGGATTGACACTGGTTTGGGCGAGGTGCATGTGGACACCGCACTGGGCAAACAGGCTTACCGTTGCATCGACCGAATGCTGGATTTCGCGAAAACACATGGTATTTCAGGCCCGCGTGGCCAGGGTCGCCTGGAGCAGGCACACAAGGGAGTGGGCCCAGCATGAGTCGTTCAGAACTGTTTCAATCGTTTGGGCCCGCGCTTGAGTTGGCCTTGCTGAAAAATGTACACGATGCGATTGCCGAAGACATGGGCAACACCGACTGGACCGGTCTGCTTGTGCCCGAAGGCAAGTGGTGCAAAGCTCAACTGTTGTGCCGTGACAAGGCCGTGGTGTGTGGGCAAGACTGGTTCAATGGGGTCTTCAATGCACTGTGCCCGGATGCTTTGGTGCGTTGGCAAGTGCCTGAGGGGTACGAGGTTCAGCCAGGCACCGTGGTGTGTGAAATTGATGCACACGCCCGCCCCTTGTTAACGGCTGAACGTTCTGCAATGAACTATTTGCAACTGATGTCAGCCGTTGCTACCCGAACCAAACATTTCGTCAAGTTGATTGAAGGTACGAAAGCATCGATTCTGGACACGCGCAAAACGCTGCCGGGTATGCGTTTGGCGCAGAAGTATGCGGTGCGGGTTGGGGGTGGTTTGAACCAGCGCCTTGCCTTGTACGACGGCATTTTGATCAAGGAAAACCACATTGCGGCGGCGGGTGGAATTGCACAGGTTTTGGCCAGTGCAGATGCCTTGGGTGCGCCCCATGTGAGTGTGCAAATTGAGGTTGAAAGTCTGGTTCAGCTTGAAGAGGCCTTGCAGGCCGGTGCAAAGTCGGTGCTGCTGGACAACTTTGGGCTTGAGGCCATGCGCGTTGCCGTGGAAGTGAACAAGGGCAGAGCCATTCTGGAAGCATCGGGCGGGGTGAACGAGCACACAGTGCGAGCCATTGCCGAGACCGGTGTGGACCGAATTTCGATCGGGTCACTGACGAAAGACGTGACAGCGGTGGATTACTCGCTGCGGGTGTTGGATTAAGGCTTAACCTACTTCTTCTTGGGCCGCTGCAACACCGTGGGGAATGCTTTGGGCAGGGTGCCCGGGTAGTCGGCACTGAAATGCAAACCACGGCTTTCCTTGCGGCTTAGTGCGCTCGTCACGATCAAATCGGCCACATCCACCAGGTTGCGTAACTCGAGCAAATCCCGGCTGACACGGAAGTTGCTGTAAAACTCCAGGATTTCCTCACGAAGCAATTGGATGCGGTGCTGCGCCCGTTCCAGGCGTTTGTCGGTTCGCACAATGCCCACGTAGTTCCACATGGTCTGGCGAAGTTCTGCCCAGTTGTGGGAAATCACCACTTCTTCGTCTGGATCGGTGACGCGGCTTTCGTCCCAATCAGGTAGCCCCATGGTTTCGCGGTGGGGCTTGGTCAAAATGTGATTGGCGGCGGCTTGGCCCAGTACCACACATTCCAGCAGGCTGTTGCTGGCCAGGCGGTTGGCACCGTGCAAGCCGGTGTAGGCGGTTTCGCCCACGGCATACAGGCCGGGAATGTCGGTGCGGGCATTGTGATCGGTCACCACACCACCGCAGGTGTAATGCGCAGCCGGCACCACGGGAATGCCTTGCTTGGTGATGTCGATACCCAGTTCGAGGCAACGTTTGTAGATAGTCGGGAAGTGCTTCTTCAACTTTTCAGCTGGTTCATGGCTGATGTCCAGGTACACGCAATCCAGGCCACGCTTTTTCATTTCAAAGTCGATGGCGCGCGCCACCACATCGCGCGGTGCCAGCTCTGCCCGTTCGTCGTGCTCGGGCATGAAGCGTGTGCCATCAGGCAGTTTGAGCAAACCACCTTCGCCACGCACTGCTTCGGTAATCAAAAAGCTTTTGGCATAGGGGTGGTATAGGCAGGTGGGGTGGAACTGGATGAATTCCATGTTGGAAATTCGACAGCCTGCACGCCAGGCCATGGCGATACCGTCGCCTGTGGCAGTGTCTGGGTTGGTGGTGTAGTTGTACACTTTGCCCGCGCCGCCGCAAGCCAGCACAATGTAAGGGCAGGTCAGGGTGAGTACGCGTTGCGATTGTTCGTCCAGAATATAAGCACCCAAAATGCCGGCCTTTTTCTCGCTCAGCCGGTCGCCGGTGATCAGGTCGATCACCATGTGGTGTTCAAACAATTGAATGTTGGGGTGGTTGCGCGCTTTGGCTTCCAGCGTGGTTTGTACCGCATCGCCTGTGGCATCGGCCACGTGCAGAATTCGCCTGCGGCTGTGGCCACCTTCCCGGGTCAGGTGAAAACCATTGGGCTCGGTGTTGCTGGGGCCTTCTTCGTCTTCGCGAGAAAACGGCACACCTTGTTCCACCAACCAGTCGATGGATTTGGATGCGTTTTCCAGAATGAATTGCACCGCATCACGTTCGCACAGACCGCCACCGGCTACCAGGGTGTCTTGCACATGTTCTGCCACGCTGTCGGCAGGGTCGCGCACGGCGGCAATGCCACCTTGGGCCCAACGGCTTGCCGAGTCGGAAACCGAGCGTTTGCAAATAATGGCTACTTTGAGCTTGTCGGCCAATTGCAGGGCGGTGGTCAATCCTGCCAAACCACTGCCAATAATGGCGACATCGAACTGTTTCATTTTCACGGTGATGCTTTGAATGTGTGAATTGTCATGCTCACATCATATCGAAGCCAAGGGTGCCCGGGTCAAATACGACCAATTTTGATGTGCTATTTGAGCCGTTTAGAGGTGTTGGACCAGCTGGTCGTGGTTGCCAACCAGGTGTTTCAGTTTGAATTCGTCAAACGGCATGGGTTTGGACAGCCAGAAGCCTTGAACATAGTCGGCCCCCAGCTTTTTAACCAGTTCGTATTCGGACTGGGTTTCCACACCTTCGGTGGTGACCAGCAAGCCCATAATGTGGCCCATTTCGATGGTTGATTCGAGAATGATCTGACCATCTGTGTCCAGGTCTGCGCCCTGCACCAGTGAGCGGTCAATTTTCAATTCGGTGACCGGGAAGCGTTTCAAATAGGCCAGTGAGGAGTAGCCCGTGCCAAAGTCATCCACCGCAATTTGAAAATGCATGGCAGCCAACTGATTGAGTATGTCCAACGCCTGCTCTGGGTCTCGCATGGCTGCGCTTTCAGTGATTTCCAGCACAATGTGGCGCGAGGCATCGGGTTGCTGCTTGTGCAAAGTTTGCATGAAATCAATCAGGCTGAAATCTTCCAGATCCATCGCGGAAAGATTAACCGACAACCGGATGTTTTGATTGGCACACAGCGTAATGATGGCGTAGGTTTGTTTGAGAACCAGGCGTGTGATTTCGCGGATCATGCCGGTTTGCTCGGCCAGTTCAATAAAAGCCCCAGGCGCAATCAAACCGTGAACAGGGTGGTTCCAGCGCAAGAGCACCTCCGCCTGGTTGATGCTGTTGGTGCGCAGGTTGAGTTTGGGTTGAAAGAATAGGCAGAACTCTTCATCAGTGATTGCTTTGCGCAGTTGGGCAATCAGTTCAAGCCGATTGGCCGAACGCTGTTCAAGCCGTGGCTCGAAAACAATGCTGGTTTGGCGGGTTTTTTTGGCCAGTTGCCGAGCGATTTCAGCTCTGCGCATCAGTGTTTCCGGGCATTGGCCATGTTCGGGATAATGCGCAAGGCCCGCGTGGCTTTGGATGTCCAGTTGATAGTCTTGCACGCGCAGCGAACCATGCAACATGCGTTTCAGGGTGTGTTTTTTTAGCATGCCTTCCAGCAATTCTCGTGGTAAAAGCATGCAGAAAATATTGCCTTCAAGCCGTGCAATCACCAGATTTTCCTGGCAGATACGGCTGGCCTTGCGTGCCACTTTGACCAACACTTTGTCTGCAACATCATGCCCCAGCACTTCATTGATATTGTCCAGGTTGTCGATTCCCCAAATCACAATGCTCAATGGTTCGCGGGCGCTTTGCGTGCGTTCTCGCAGGGCAAGGGTTAAATACGCGCGGTTGTCCAGCCCGGTCAGTTGATCTTTGTAGGCGGTGCGCCGAATCACCTTGTCGCGTTCTTGCAGGCTCTTCGCCATGTGGTTGAAGGTGAATGCCAGCTGGTTGATTTCGCCAATCGAACTTTCAGGAAGTCGCCAATCGTAATTTCCCTCGGCCATGAGTTGCGCGCTGGTGGTAATTTCTCCGAGGGGTTGGGTGATGGACTGACTGATCCAGCGACTGCACAAGGTGCTGATGACCAGTACCAGGGCGGTAAGTCCAAGAATGTCTTCAACTTGCATGTTAAGCAGTGAAGCATTTGGAATGTGCGTGGCCCACAGGGTGATTGTTTGGTTCGCGGAGTTTTCCAGGGGTAGTCTGGCCTGAAGTGCGTGCAGGCGAACGCCGTTTTCGCACTTGAATCGGTAAATTGTTGATCCCGATGGAGCTTGGGAAGGTTCGCAACCTTTGGGCCAGTGCAGTGTGCCTTGCGCACCCTCAATATTCCCGGAGTGGTAATACACCGGCGTCATGGCCATCGCGTGGTTGTGCCCAGAGTGGTCGTTGTGGTCAATGGCTTGGGCTTTGGCGGTGAGTAGTTGATCAATGCGTTCTGCATGTTGTGCACTGAACTGATTATTCAAAATGGCGTAAATGCAAAGCGACAGTGCCAGCAAGGCTGTGACGCAAACCAGCAGCGTACGTGAGTTAAGCGAGATGACGGTGCCATTCGTGATGAGCGCACGCAACAGCCCTTTTTTTTGCAATGAAAGCATGCCGTGTTGAATTTGCGAGGTTGAGCCTGATTAAAGCAAATTCAGGCTCGGCAAGGCATACCGCAAGAGGGGAGGTCTGTTTGAACCGAGTTAGCGCACGCGGTAGAGAAGGTCCCAAACACCGTGACCCAGTTTTAAGCCACGATTTTCGAATTTGGTGAGTGGGCGATCGTCGGGGCGTGGTGCAAAAGGTGTTGATGCCACATTCTGCCAATCGGGCGCCACACTGAGTACATCATGCATGTGATGGGCGTAGTTTTCCCAGTCGGTGGCACAGTGCAAAACACCACCTGGCTTCATTTTCTTGGCAAGCTTGGCCACAAATTCGGCTTGGATCAATCGGCGTTTGTGGTGGCGGGCCTTACGCCAAGGGTCTGGAAAGTACAGAAGCACTTTGTCCAGGCTGGCATCGGGAATCATGTCGCGCAGCACATCGACCACGTCGTGGGAAATGATACGAATGTTTTCAATGCCTTCTTCTTCAATCTTCTTGATCAGCGAACCCACGCCCGCGGTGTAAATTTCCACGCCCAAGTAGTTTACATTTGGGTGTGCCTTGGCAATTTTGGCGGTGGTTTCGCCCATGCCAAAGCCGATTTCAAGCCAATTGGCTTGGCCTTGTGTGCCCCATTGCTTGTCGAAATCAATGTGGGTTTGCGCGTTGTAGGCGATACCCCATTTGGGCATGCCTTCTTCTACAGCCCTTTCCTGGGCGCGTGAAATATGCCCCCGACGCTTCACAAAACTTTTGATGTGCTGGTCGCGAAATGGATTGTCGGGGGTTTGATCTGTCATTTTGAACTGGAGGAAATAACGCCTTCCACAGGGGAAGAGGGGCTGGCCGTGTAAAACTTTTTCGGCATTCTACCTGCAAGAAAGGCTTCGCGACCGGCCTGTGTGGCCAAACGCATGGCGCGCGCCATTTGTACGGGGTTTTGTGCCTTGGCGATTGCGGTATTCATCAATACTCCAGCACAACCCAGTTCCATTGCGATGGCTGCATCGGAGGCGGTGCCCACACCAGCATCCACAATCACGGGTACCTGTGCTTTTTCCAGAATCAGGTTGATGTTCCAGGGGTTCAAAATGCCCATGCCTGAACCGATCAGTGAGGCCAAAGGCATGATGGCCAAGCAACCCACATCTTCAAGTTTGCGTGCGTAAATTGGGTCGTCTGAGCAATACACCATCACGTCGAAACCATCGGCCACCAGTTCTTTGGCGGCAATCAGGGTTTCTTCCATGTCGGGGTAAAGGTTGGTGGGGTCGCCCAGTACTTCGAGTTTGCACAGGTTGTGGCCATCGAGCAGTTCACGGCCCAGGCGTAAGGTGCGCACTGCATCTTTGGCGGTGTAGCAACCCGCCGAGTTGGGCAGGTAGGTGAATTGGCTGGGGGGAATGTAATCGAGCAAGCTGGCTTCGCCCGCATTTTGACCGATATTGGTGCGGCGTATGGCCACGGTCACGATTTCAGCAGCACTCTCTGTGATGGCTTCACGGGTTTCATCCAGGCTGGCATATTTGCCCGTACCCACCAGCAAACGGCTGGTGAATTCGCGATTGCCAACTTTCCAGGTGTCCTTGTTCTTCTCGATGGGGGTATTCATGGGGTACTGCTCCTGATTGGTACTGATTGTTTAGCCACCACCCACGGCAACCACAATTTCAAGGCTGGCCCCGGCGTTCAGTGGTGTGGTGGCGTGCTGGCTTTTGGGCACAATTTCGCCGTTCAGTTCGACAGCGATGCGCTTGCCGGTGAGTTTGAGGCTTTCCACGAGGTGCGCCACAGTGCTGTTCTCGGGCATTTCACGATTTTCACCGTTGACTGTAACTTGAATCATGGCTTGAGCGAATGAGCTTGTGTAAGTTTGTTACTATCGATTAACGCGATAATCAAACCGCGTCAATCTTGCTTGCAAGCATTGATTCTCTCATTATCTGAAAACGAAATAATCGCGCGGCGCACAGAAACCGGAGCCTACATGCACTCAGTAGTTCATTTGTTGAAAAGTACCACCTTCCCCAGCGTGAAGCGCTTGAACCTGGAAACCATTCAGGTGAACCTGGGTTATCTGTGTAATCAAAGTTGTACCCATTGCCATGTGAATGCCGGCCCCAACCGTACCGAGCTGATGCAAGACGAGCAAATTGACCAGTTGATTACCCTGATGAATCAGGGCTGGGTGAAAAAGCTTGATTTGACTGGTGGCGCACCCGAGATGAACCCGCGCTTCAAGCGCTTGGTGGTGGCTGCGCGCAAGGCGGGTGTGCACGTGATTGACCGGTGCAACCTGACCATTTTGAGTGAACCGGGCTATGAAGATTTGGCCGAATTTCTCGCTGAAAATGAAGTGGAAATTTTTGCATCGCTGCCTTGTTACCTGGAAGACAATGTGGACAAGCAGCGTGGCAAAGGTGTATTCGATGCCAGCATTGCGGGTTTGCAAAAATTGAATGCCTTGGGCTACGGCGACAAGCTGCGCCTGACACTCGTATTCAATCCGCAAGGTCCTTCTTTGCCACCCCCGCAAGAAGCGCTGGAGGCCGATTACAAGGCAGTGTTGTTCGAGAAGTTTGGTATTCGCTTTACGGGTTTGGTGACGATTACCAACATGCCGATTGCCCGTTTTGGTAGCACTTTGATCAGCAAGGGCACGTTTGAGACTTACATGAATACGCTGAAAGGTGCATACCGGGAAAGCAATTTGGCCGCGGTGATGTGCCGCAGTTTGGTATCGGTTGACTACGAGGGTACGCTGTACGATTGCGACTTCAATCAGCAACTGGGTTGGCCGGTTCGCGATTCACAGGGCAGGGCGCTGACACTGGCTGATTTGACGCAAACCGAGCTGGATTCAATTGACGTGGTGGTGGGCGACCATTGTTATGGTTGCACGGCGGGTCAGGGCAGCAGCTGTGGCGGTGCTTTGGCAGCTTGATTGGTGGGTGGAGCCAGTGACGCGTGCTGGCTTTTTTCCATCAGGCGTTTGGCCAGACGCAAGGCGCTTTCTGATTCGTGCGATGCAGATTCAGCCACCTGCTCAACCTGGCTAAGCAAGTTGGACCAAGCGGTTTGATTCACCGCCATGTATTCGGCCAGTTTGTTCGATTCATACTGACCCGCATTGATTTTCTGGCTGGCCAACACCAATCCTTCAATGGATTCCTTCAAAGCCTGTTGGCTTTGTTCGACCAGTTGCTGCAATTGCCGACTGTTCTCGGGTTCCGTCAGGGTGAGTTCCATTTGCGAGGCATCCAACCTGCCCAGCAATTGGCGGCTGACTTCACCCGCCTTTCGCAGGCCCTGCGCAGCACTTCGAATGTCAGACCGCAAACCCTCAAGTTGGGTTTGCATGATCTCCATGTGGCTTTCTGCTTTGGTGTTGCGTTGCTCACTGTTCAAAGTTGATTTCACAACCTGAGTGCCTTGGGTAGACAACTGGTGAAATGATTTCGCAAACTGCAACACAGCCCGTCCGCTGTTGTTCAGCTCTTCGAGTTGCTGGCCAATTTGTATCAGCGTGCCACGGTGCTCCAGTTGCTGGTTGCTGTTCAGTGCTTTCAGCACACCTTCAAGGGCTGCATGGGCTCCTTCACGTTTCTGGTCGTTTTCCTGTTGGCTGTGCAGGGCGCGGCTTAACATTTGCACGCGCCGACCCAGGGCAAGCGTTTTTCGATGGGTATTCCATTGAACGCCCAAAGCCAGGCCAATTGAAGCCAACAGGGTTGCCAGTCCAAACAGCAACACCAGATAACCGTTGGTGGCTTGGACAATGTGCGCTTTCAGTTGAGCAAGTTTGGGCAGTGTGTCCAGCCGAAGCTGGGTTTCAAGCTGGCGCTGGGTGTCCAGATCCGAATTGACACCCGCCACGGGGCGCGAGAGTGCTTCAATGCTTTGAGTCAGCAACACTTGCAAGGTTTGGCTGTGCAAGGCACCAAACCACTGTAGGCCTTTGTTTTGCTGGCTGACCTGCTGCCCCAAGCCCAGCAACGCTTTCAGGCCTTGGGGTTGGACCATTTCAATGCTCGGGCTGTTGAGTGCCAGCAATTCTTGCTGAATGCGACCTTCGACCAAATTGATTTGGGCCAGCTGAGCGTTGCGAATGTTGTCAGATTTATTTTTGGCGAAGAGACCCGCCGCGAACAAAACCAGGGCTGCGATCAGCAAACCTGCTGAAAACTGCCCTAGCTGCCGAACAAACTTGGGCCTGACCGGCGTTGGGGCGTGGTCTTCAAACGCTTTGGCGGGGTCGGCTTGTGGTTCGGTCATTGATCCATTGGTTTTCGGAGTTTAGATTTGAGTCATCTCGAAATCTTCTTTGCGGGCGCCACATTCCGGGCAAACCCAGTTTGGTGGAACATCTTCCCATTTGGTGCCAGGGGCAATGCCTTCGTCGGGCACGCCAGCCGCTTCATCGTATACCCAACCGCAAATCAAACAAATCCAAGTATTCATTCTGAGCTACTTCCAGAAAAAAAATTGCAACGGGTGGATAATACTGAGTTTGGCAGCCGACTACAAAGGTTGTCGGTCTTTTTTGGGTTTTGAATGACACTGACTGTACCCTTGGTGCTGACCTTTTCAGCATCAGATCCCACTGCTGGCGCGGGTTTGCAAGCCGATGCCTTGACTGTTTCCGCGCTGGGCGCACATCCCTTGACCATTCTCACCGGGCTGACTGCCCAGAACACGGTGGGCGTGGCGCGCTTCGAGGCGTGTACTGGTGACTGGATTGATGATCAACTAAACGCTTTGCTGGATGACGGCATTGCGCCAAGTGCAATCAAAACCGGGGTATTGGGTAGCGAAGGCGCTGTGGCGGCGGTGCTGAAAGCAAAAAGCCTTTGGCCCTCGGTGCCGCTGGTGGTAGACCCTGTGCGGGCTTCTGGCCGGGGCGATGCTTTTGGCGGGCAGGCCTTGTTCGACAGTTATAGAAACCAGCTATTCCCGGTGGTTGATTTGCTCACCCCCAACTGGCCCGAGGCACAGGCATTTACCGGAGCACAAAGTGTGGATGAGGCGGGTGAACGCTTGTTGCAAATGGGGTGCAAGGCCGTGTTGTTGAAAGGCGAACATCTGGATTCTGGCGATGTGGTGAACCGTTTGTATGTGCCTGGCAAAAAAGTGGTTGAATTCCCTTGTGAACGACTGCCTGGGCAGTTTCATGGTTCGGGTTGCACCCTGGCGAGCGCCTGTGCTGTGGGGCTTGGGCAGGGTTTAAGCGTGCAGGAGGCGGTTGAACTGGCCCTGGAGTACACCTGGCAAGCCTTGAGTTGTGGTTTTGCGGTGGGCAAAGGCCAGTTGATTCCTGACCGCATGCACTTGATGCAGCATTTGGAAGACGATGGCGATGATGGTGATGAAAACCAGATTGAATAATCAATTGAGCAAGCAACTGATCAAGGGCGTCTACGCCATTACACCCGAGCGTTCGGCGGTATGGACTCCCGACGCAATTGTGGATTGTGTGGCTGCCGCCTTGGATGGCGGTGTGCGCTTGTTTCAGTGCAGGCAAAAGAATTGGGATCAAGCCGAGTTGATCGATTTTGCCGGGCAGCTTGATGCCCTGTGCGAGAAGTACGATGCGGCGCTGATTTTGAATGACGTGCCCTCCGTGGAGTTTTCAAAATTCGAGGGGGGCGCCGTGGCTGGCGTGCATTTGGGTAGAACCGATGAGGCCATTGCGCAGGCCCGAAGCAGGCTGGGCAGCAAGTGGCTGGTGGGTGCTTCTTGTTACAATCAGTTTGATTTGGCCGAACAAGCCGTGCGTGATGGCGCCAGCTACGTGGCCTTCGGCGCCATGTACCCCAGCACTACCAAGCCCAATGCCGTGCGCGCCGAACTCGATTTGTTGGCCAAGGCGCGAAACCTTGCGGTGCCTGTGGTGGCCATCGGCGGAATCACGATTGAGCGTGTGCCTGAATTAATAACAGCAGGTGCAAACGCAGTGGCCGTGGTGAATGGTTTGTTTGGAATGGAACCCGATGCTGGGCAGGTTTGCAGTGCGGCGCAGCAGTGGGTGGATGCAGTCAATAAATTGGAGTTTCTAGAATGAGTGGTCAGGAAGTGAGCCAGAACGAAGTGCTGTTTGAGCGCGCACAAAAAACAATTCCCGGTGGTGTGAATTCGCCCGTTCGGGCATTTCGTTCCGTGGGCGGTACACCGCGTTTTTTCAAACGTGCCAATGGCCCCTATGTGTGGGACGCGGATGACAAGCGATACATCGACTACATTGGTTCGTGGGGCCCAGCCGTGTTGGGCCACGCCCACCCTGAAGTGATCAAGGCTGTACAGGAAGCCGCAGTGGGTGGTTTAAGTTTCGGTGCGCCCACGGAAGGTGAAATCGTGATGGCGGAAACGCTGTGCGAAATGTTGCCTTCACTGGAGCAAGTGCGCTTGGTGAGTTCCGGTACCGAGGCCACGATGAGCGCAATTCGCTTGGCTCGTGGTTTTACCGGCCGTGACACTATTGTTAAATTCGAAGGCTGTTACCACGGCCATGCCGATAGCTTGCTGGTGAAAGCGGGTTCTGGTTTGCTAACCTTCGGCAACCCAACCTCTGCCGGTGTGCCCGAGGACTTTGCCAAGCACACCCGTGTGCTGGACTACAACAATGTTGAGCAACTGCACGAATTGTTCAAAGCCAGTGGCAGCAGCATTGCCTGCGTAATTGTTGAGCCTGTTGCCGGCAACATGAACCTCATCAAACCCACCCGCGAGTTTTTGAATACCTTGCGTGAGTTGTGCACCCGGCATGGTGCGGTGTTGATTTTCGATGAAGTGATGACGGGTTTCCGTGTTGGCCCACAGGGCGTGCAAGGCGTGTATGGCATTACGCCAGACTTGACTACGCTTGGAAAAATCATTGGCGGTGGCATGCCCATGGGCGCGTTTGGGGGCCGTAAAGACATTATGGCTTGTATTGCACCATTGGGGTCTGTCTATCAGGCGGGCACCTTGAGCGGCAACCCGGTGGCCGTGGCGGCAGGCTTGACCACGATGTGTTTGTTGAAGCAAGACGGTTTTTACGAGAAGCTGGAAACCCAAACCCGCAAGTTGGTGGAAGCCTTTAACCAGGTTGCGTACGCCCACGGTGAAACCTTTTGTGCAGACAGCATTGGCGGGATGTTCGGTATTTATTTCAGCGAGAAAGTACCCAGCAGTTTTGCCGAGGTCAGTGCATCAAACCGTGACCGCTTCAACAAGTTTTTCCATGCCATGCTGGATGCGGGTGTGTACCTTGCGCCTTCGGCTTACGAGGCTGGGTTTGTGTCAGTCACGCACGATGATGCCGTGATCGAAGCCACCAAGGTGGCGATAGACAAAGCGTTTGCTGCGATGAAGTAAATTCAGTTCAACCTGGAGGAGATCAGCCTATTCAGGCTGACACCCTCCTCAGCGGCTTGAATTGCGAGGTTTCTATGGGTTTCCGGTGGAATCCTCACCATGAATTTGCCGCTGAATTTTTTCACCGACAGGGGCTCCGGGACATGCTCTCCGACCCTCTGCATATCAATTACGCATTCTTTAATCAATGCTCGTATACCGGATAAGGCTTTTTCCGGGGATTTGTCCAGCCAGCTCAAGCTCGGGAACTCCACACAAAGTCCGACGTGCTCTTGATCCTCTTCGGACCAAGTTACGCGATATGTGTATCTGTCAGTGAATTTAGTCATTGCAAACCCCTAACTTTTCGATTGCCATCAAAACCTGCTTTACCTGATAAGGTTTTGCTTTTCCGTTTGAGTTTTGAATATTTACTCTTGGATCCCCCTGCCATGGTGTTTTGTAAACGCGATGACTTGAGCCAGACTGTCGGGGAGTTCCGAAATAATGGTCACACACCTTGCAAAGTTCGGAAAAGCGGATGCCCTTTGGGTTCTCCCGCATCTTTGCGAGTAAATCGAGCAAGGTTGGCATGGCTAATAAAGTATCAATAATGATACTGGAAAAGTTTTTAATTCGCAAAGACTAGCGCTTGCCTTTACGTTTGCGAAGCAGATGACTGACTTGGGTGGCGGTGGGTGATGGGGGTATGGGTATGAGGCCCATAAAAAAGCCGCCCGGGTTTCCACCCAAGGCGGCTTTCCAGCCAGTTGCTTTAAATGCTTTAGCCGACCAGCAAGTACACCATGTACAAGGTGATGAAAACCTGAATCAGGAAGAAGGTAGCGCGCAGCATCACCAGAATGAATGAAGTGCCCAAAATGTGCGAAACGCTTTGACCAATTCGGGCGTACAGCACGTAGACCGCGACTGCACTGATTGCTTCGACTTGCCCCATCAGGCCGGCTATTGCAACCACAGCTGCAAATACTGGAAAGTTTTCAAGGCAGTTCAGGTGGGCGTTTTTGGCCCGCTGCAGGAAAAGGGGGTCGGTGGATTCCTTGCCGCGTTCCCAGCTGTCAATCCGCTTTTGACCAAGCAGGGCTTGGGGCACGCGCGGCAGGGCGTAGAACAAGGCGAGAACCAGAATCCATCCGCCGTAAAGCAATACGGTGGTGTAAGCGTTCACTGTTTTGTCTCCTTTTTATTGATTGAACCAGTTTAAGTACACAAAATTTCACCGCTGATTATGGGTGAAGGCACCTGCACTGGCCATCATAAGTTCGGACAAAATCAGTCTTCTTTGGCTTTCTTGACCACCGCATACCTTTCCAGCGTTTTCTTCCGGGCCACATCGTGCTCAACCACGGGCCTGGGGTATGTTTCACCTAGAATCACCCCAGCCATTTGCAGCTCGAAGGGTGGGCATTCGGCCGGATTGTGAATATGTTTGTTCGACAGCTTGGCCAGTTCCGGGCAATACTTGCGTATGAATTTGCCGTCCGCATCGAATTTTTCAGATTGACTGTAGGGGTTAAAAATACGGAAGTAGGGTTGTGCATCGCACCCACTGCTGGCGGCCCATTGCCAACCACCGTTGTTGGCAGACAGGTCAAAGTCGTTTAGGTGCTCGGCAAAATACTTTTCGCCCCAACGCCAGTCAATGCCAAGGTCTTTGGTCAAAAAGCTGGCTGTCACCATGCGTAGGCGGTTGTGTTGAAAGCCGGTTTGGTTCAGTTGCCGTTGGGCGGCGTCCACCAGCGGAAAGCCGGTTTTCCCCTCGCACCAAGCCTTAAACAGGCGCTGAGCTTTTTCATCCTCGTCCCAGCGGATTTGGTCGTACTCCGGTTTGAATGCTTTTTCGGCCGCATCGGGGCGGTGGTAAATAATCTGGAAATAGAAGTCTCGCCAAATCAGTTCATTCAGCCAACCCATGGCGCCTTCGCTGCCATCGAATTTAAACCGGTCATAAGCGGCTTTGGCCAACCTGCGAATGGAGATGGTGCCGAAGCGGTTGTGCACACTCAGGTAGCTCACGCCTTTGATGGCTGGGAAGTCGCGCGCCACCTTGTATTTGTCCATTCGGTTGAGAAAGTCCTCAAAGGCATCCAGCGCGCCTTCCTCGCCAGGCTTGATCATCTCCAACAAATTGGTACGTTTAAAACCCATGTCGTCCAGGTTTGGCACTTTCAGTCCGGAATCTTTGGCCAGAGAGGCCATTCTGGATTCGCTGGGGTAGGGGGTCAGGTGGAACTCGTCCAGTTTTTTCAGGCAGGCATTTTTAAACGGCGTGAAGACGCTGAAAAACTTGCCAGCTTGGGTCAGCACTTCATCTTCTTCAAATATGGCCTGGTCTTTGAAGCGGAACAGCTCAACGCCACTGCCCTGCAGGGTTTTGCCCACGGTAATGTCGCGGTGGATTGCCGCGGGCTCATAGTCTTTGTTGGTGAACACGGCCTTCACGCCCAGTTTTGCAGCCAGCGCAGGAATGGCGCTTTCGGCGTGGTCGTGCACCAAATGCAGGTCGCCACCGAAGTCCTGAAGTTTTTTCTTCAGGGCCATGCAGCTTTCCCAAATGAATTCGACCCGCCGGTCGGCTTTGTTGTGTAGTTCGTCCAGAATGGTTTTGTCGAACACGAACACGCAATGCACCTGTTGGCAATGTTTCAAGGCATAAAACAGGGCTGCGTTGTCATGGGTTCGAAGGTCGCGCCGAAACCACATCAAGCCTTTCGGGTATTGGCCAGGCTGTGGTTGGGTCGACAAGGGGTGGTTTTCCAGAAGTGAAGCAGGCATGAGTACAACTTGAATTTGGGTTGGTCTGTGCGTATTAAGGCGGGTAGAGGAACGCCTACCCGATTTTGCACAGTTAAAAGGCATTACAATTTTGGCATGAGCGAGACCGAAATTTCTACCCCTGATGAATTTAGCTTGTCCGGTCAGTTGTTGATCGCCATGCCAAACATGCTAGACCCCAGTTTTGCGGGGTCTGTGGTGTATTTGTGCGAACACTCCACCAAGGGTGCAATGGGTTTGGTGATTAACCGACCTACCGACTTGGCGATTGAAGGTTTGCTCGAGAAAATCAATGTGAACGTGCAGGGTTTTTTGCCGACTCATTTCCCGGTGATGGTGGGTGGTCCGGTCGCTTCTGAACGTGGGTTCGTTCTGCACACCGAGCCGTTGAACTGGAGTTCGTCTTTGAAGGTGAACGATGAAATTTCGCTCACCACATCCCGAGACATTCTGGAGGCGGTAGCCCGTGGCCAAGCGCCGGGCAAGTGGCTCATTACTCTGGGATATGCCGGCTGGGGCGAGGGTCAGCTTGAAGAAGAGCTGGCTCAAAATGCGTGGCTTACCGTACCTGCCAATCATGAAATATTGTTCGACACGCCCTTGGAGGAACGCTTTGCAAGCGCCTATGCCATGTTGGGTATCGACCCCGCTTTGATGAGCGGTGCTGCGGGGCATGCTTAATCAATGACCAAGCCCGTGCAGTCGCCCAAGCCCACGCAGTATCTGGCGTTTGATTTCGGTTTGAAGCGAATTGGTGTTGCGTTTGGCAATTCCTTGACCAAAACTGCCAGTGGTGTGTCCGTGGTTGAAGCGCAAAATGATGAGCAACGTTTCGACAAAATTGAAAAGCTGATCAAAGAGTGGCAGCCCGAAGGCCTGGTGGTGGGCGTGCCCAGGCAAGCCGATGGCGCCGATAACGAGCTGACTGCGCGTTGTGAGCGTTTTGCCCGCCAGTTGGAAGGGCGTTTTGCCTTGCCTTGCGCTTTGGTCGATGAGCGTTACACCAGTGCAATTATGGAAAGCTGTATGGGAGGCAAGGCCGCCCGCGAAAACAAAGGCCGAGTCGACATGGGCAGTGCTTGCCTGATTCTGGAACAATTCTTTCTGGAGGGACGATGAGCCTGCCAAACCCCGAAGCCCTGTACGCCCGCCTTCGCGATCAAATTGAAAAGGCTTTTCCAGATCGTTCTGAACTGGGACTGATTGGGGTGCACAGCGGAGGTGCCTGGATTGCCGAGCGGCTGCATGCTGACTTGGGTTTTGCCCTGCCTTGCGGATTCCTCGACAGCGCGTTTTATCGCGACGATTTCTCTGAGCGCGGCTTGAAAGAGGCCCCCAAACCCGCCGAGGTGCCCTTTGAAGTACAGGGTCGTACAATTTTGCTGGTTGACGATGTGCTGTACACCGGGCGAACCACACGGGCGATTGTGAACCATTTGTTCGACTTTGGCCGGCCTGCAAAAATTGAGCTGGCTGTGCTGCTGGACCGAGGTGGCCGCGAGTTGCCAATTGATGCGCAGTATGTAGGCAAGCACCTGCCGCTAAAACCCAATGAAGCGTTTGTATTGACCCAAGATGATCAAGGTGCTTTCCGCCTGGAGCTGGAGGTAAAACCAAATTGAATAACCCTCAACTGAACGCCGCAGGTGAGCTGATTCATCTGCTGAGTATTGAAGGGCTGCCCAAGGCGATGATCCATCGCATTCTGGACACGGCAGAATCGTTTTTGTCAGTGACCGATCGCGAAGTGAAGCAAGTGCCGTTGTTGCGCGGCAAGTCGGTGTTCAATGTGTTTTTTGAGAATTCAACGCGAACCCGTACCACCTTCGAGATTGCGGCCAAGCGCTTGTCGGCCGATGTGGTGAACTTGAATATTGGGTCTTCGTCGACCAGCAAGGGTGAGTCGCTGATTGATACCATCGACAACCTGGCGGCTATGTCTGCAGACATGTTTGTCATGCGCCATTCTGAAAGTGGTGCGCCCACCTTCATGGCCCAGCATTTGAACCGCACCAGTGGCGGTACCATTCATGTGATCAATGCGGGCGACGGGCGGCATGCCCACCCCACGCAGGCATTGCTCGACATGTACACCATCCGCCATTACAAGCAAGACTTCACCAAGCTGCGAGTGGCCATTGTGGGCGACATTCTGCACAGCCGAGTGGCGCGTTCCGACATTCATGCCTTAACCACCCTGGGCTGCCCTGAGGTGCGTGCCGTGGGGCCGAGCACACTGCTGCCCAGCCACCTCGACAACATGGGGGTGCGCGTTTACCACGACCTGGTGGAAGGTATTAAAGATTGCGACGTGATCATCATGCTGCGATTGCAGAAAGAGCGCATGACTGGCGCCTTGATTCCTTCGGCACAAGAGTATTTCAAACACTTTGGGTTGACTGAAGAAAAGCTGCGCCACGCCAAACCCGATGCAATCGTGATGCACCCAGGCCCCATGAACCGGGGGGTGGAAATTGATTCGGCAGTGGCCGATGGCCCGCAAAGCGTGATTTTGAATCAAGTGACATTCGGAATTGCCGTGCGCATGGCAGTAATGAGTATTCTGGCTTCGTCCAGCAAAAGCGCTTGACGTGAATTTGCCCCATAAAGGAAAAACAATGCGAGTGTTGATTTCTGGCGGACGTGTAATTGACCCCAGCATCGGTGCCGATGCAATCATGGACGTGGCTGTGGCTGCAGGTCGTGTGGTGGCGGTGGCCCCCAAAGGCGAAATGCCAGCCGACTTTGCGCCCAGCAAAACCATTGATGCCACCGGCCTTTGGGTGTTGCCCGGCTTGGTGGACTTGTCGGCACGCCTGCGTGAACCTGGTTATGAATATCGCGCCACCCTGGAAAGTGAAATGGAAGCGGCCATGGCTGGCGGAATTACCTCGCTGGTGTGCCCACCCGACACGGAGCCTGTGCTGGACGAGCCTGGCTTGATCGAGATGTTGAAGTTCAAGGCTCGCCAGTTGAACCTCGCCAAGGTGTACCCACTGGGTGCGCTGACCAGCGGCTTGAACGGCGAGACACTGACTGAAATGGCGGAATTGACCGAGGCAGGTTGTGTGGGTTTCAGCCAGGCAGAATCGCCGATTCGCGATTTGCGTGTGTTGCTGCAAGCCATGAAGTACGCACGCAATTTTGGTTTCACCGTGTTTTTGCGCCCCACCGAGCCCAACTTCAGCAAAGGGGGGGTGGCTCATGCAGGTGCCTATGCATCGCGCATGGGTTTGAGCGGCATTCCGGTCATGGCTGAAACCATTGCCCTGCAGGCTTATTTTGAGCTGGTTCGGTCCACTGGCACGCGCATGCACATTTGTCGCATCAGTTCGGCCAAAGGCATTGAGCTGGTTCGCCAAGCCAAGGCAGAAGGTTTGCCTGTCACCTGTGATGTGGCAATTCACCACGTACACCTGACTGACCTGGATATCGGCTTTTTCGACCCCAATGCGCACCTGATTCCACCCTTGCGTGAACAGCGCGACCGCGACGCTATTCGCGCCGGTTTGCTTGATGGCACCATTGATGCGATTTGCTCCGACCACACACCGGTCGACGACGATGCCAAGCTGTTGCCTTTTGCGGAAAGCGAAGCGGGCGCAACCGGGCTGGAGCTGCTGCTGACTTTGGCCGTGAAGTGGATGCGTGAGCAAAACGTGCCCCCCGCACGAATTGTTGAGTTGTTGTGTGGCAACCCCGCCGACATTATCAAGGTGCAAGCAGGTAGTTTGCGCACGGGCATGCCGGCTGACTTGTGCCTGTTCAACCCCGAGGTGGATTGGGTGGTGGGCGAGGCCAGTTTGATCAGCCAGGGCAAGCACACGCCGTTCAATGGTTTTCCCATGCAGGGCAAAGTGCAACTGACCATGGTGAATGGCAACGTGGGCTACAGCAGCCTTGAAAAAAGCAAAATGAAAGTGCTTGCAGCATAAGGTTAATAAAACATGCGCAAAGCCTGGATGTTGGTTCGCCTGCTTACCCACCTGCTGTACGGCTTTGTGGTGGCTTTGGTGTTTTGGCCCTTGTTCAGCAAGGCCATGAAAGAAGCGATCGAGAAGCGTTGGGCCCGCCAGTTGCTGGGTATTTTGAATGTGCAGGTGAAGGTGGTGTATGAATCGCCTGAATCGAATTACGCCATTCACAAGCCCTGTTTGCTGTACAGCACGCATGTGTCCTGGCTGGATATTTTTGCGTTCAACAGCATTCACCCGGTCACCTTCATCGCCAAATCTGAAATATCCAAATGGCCTATCGGTGGCTTGCTGGCCAAGCGAAGCGGCACTCTGTTTATTGAGCGGGGCAAACGCCATGCCGTGCGCGACGTCATCCACGCCGCCGTCAAGGTATTGGGTACCGGGCGGTGCGTGGCGGTGTTCCCGGAGGGCACCACCGGGCCTGGAGATGCGCCCCTGCACTTCCACAGTAATTTTGTTCAACCCGCGATACAGGCCAAGGTGCCTTTGTTGCCAGTCAGCTTGCAGTACTTCACACCCGACGGAAAGTTTTCTGCGCAGCCGGCCTTTATTGGCGAACAAACCTTGCTGGAAAACATTCAGGTGTTGATGAATAGTACAACCGGGTTTGTGGTTCAGCTTTATATTCACGCACCGATTGATACCGACGGGCGCACGCGGCATGAGCTCAGCGATGAGGCGCATGAGAAAATACGCGCGCTGTGCAGCAAAACCAGCGTGGTGGCTTGAATTCAGGGAATTGTGGGAAGTGGTGGCTCGACAGCATCCACTTGAATGATCGCTTCATCTTCCAGACGAAGTGCAGTCAGTTGACCGCCCCACACGCAACCTGTGTCCAGGCAATATCCAGCCTTGTTTTTCAGCTGGCCCAGTGTGGACCAATGCCCGAACAAGATTGGGCCCTCTCCTGAAAATTCTCGCGCAAGTTCAAACCAGGGTTTCAGTTCTGGGGGTGCGTCGGCTGGCTCCAGTTTGTACTTGAAGTCGATTTTGCCGTCGTCGCGCACCATGCGCATGCGAGTAAACACATTCACAATCAAACGCAGGCGATCAAAGCCTTCCAGCGTTGGTTCCCAGCGATTGGGTTTGTTGCCGTACAGTTCGGCCATGAAGGCTTGCCAATCGGGTCCCGACAACACTTGTCGTACTTCTTCGGACAATGCCAATGCGTCCTCAAAACTCCATTGCGGCAAAATGCCAGCATGCGTCAGTAGTGCTTGATCCAGGGTGTTTGGGGTACGCGGCAAGCGAAGGGCCAAGGGTTGGCTTCGCAGCCAGTTCACCAGTTCTTCGCCATCGGGTGCATGCACTACCTCGGCAATCGTGTCGCTTTCGTGGCTGCGGCCACTGTTGCACCACAAGGCCAGCAGATGCAAGTCGTGGTTGCCCAGCACGGTGTGGGCTTGTTGACCCAGGCTGTGCACATAGCGCAGGGTGTCCAGCGAGCGGGGCCCGCGGTTGACCAGGTCGCCTGCGAACCAGAGCACATCAACCTCAGCGTCGAACTGAACCTTGTCCAAGAGCTTGAGCAAGGAATCCAGGCAACCCTGAACGTCGCCAATCACATAGTTGGCCATATTGAAAACAAACCAAAACAACGAAAGTAGTATTATGCCTTGAGTCTATGTATTCAACGCATGGAGTTGGATCAGGCCCTTGCGTTCTCAACTTTCTATTTTGACTATTTCAGGTATTCAACCATGAGCATCTCTTCCTCTATTTTCAAAGCCTATGACATTCGCGGCATTGTGGACGACACCTTGACCGAAGACGCTGCCTATTGCGTGGGGCGTGCTTTGGGACAGTTGGCATTAAGCCGTGGCAAAAACGAAGCAGTGGTGGGGCGAGATGGGCGTTTGAGTGGCCCACGCTTGTGTGGCGCATTGGCCGATGGCTTTCGGGATGCCGGTGTGAATGTGGTGGACGTGGGCATGGTAGCCACTCCGCTGGTCTATTTTGCAACTTTTTTACTTGGCAATGGCACCGGCGTGCAGGTGACCGGCAGCCACAACCCGCCCCAATACAACGGCTTGAAAATGATGGTGGCCGGTGAAACCCTGTATGGCGACACCATTCAGGGCTTGTTGAAATGGATTCAAACCGAGAAGCCTGTGCGTGGTGTGGTACCTGGCGTGCAGCGCGGTGGCTATCGTGAACTGAATGTATGGCCTGATTATTTGAGCAATATTCTGGGGCATATCAAACTGGCACGCCCCATGAAAATTGCCGTGGATTGTGGCAATGGCGTGGCCGGTGCATTTGCAAAAACACTGTATGAAGCTTTGGGTTGTGAGGTGACTGAACTGTTCTGTGAAGTGGACGGCAATTTCCCGAACCACCACCCAGACCCTGCTCACCCGGAGAACCTGCAAGACCTGATTGCTTGCGTGAAAAACGGCGATGCTGAAATTGGCTTGGCCTTTGACGGCGATGGCGACCGCTTGGGCGTGGTGACCAAAGACGGTGAAATTATTTACCCCGACCGTCAGCTTATTTTGTTTGCCCGCGATGTGATTGCCCGTAACCCCGGTGCCATGGTGATTTACGACGTGAAGTGCACACGCCATGTGGCCAAGGCTGTAAAGGCTGCAGGTGGTGAGCCACTGATGTGGAAAACAGGGCACTCGCTGATCAAGGCCAAGTTGAAGGAAACCGGTGCTCCACTGGCAGGCGAGATGAGCGGCCATGTGTTTTTCAAGGAACGCTGGTTTGGTTTTGACGATGGTCTGTACGCTGGCGTGCGTTTGCTGGAGATTTTGTCCCGTGGCAGCGACCCCAGCGCAGCGCTGAACGCCTTGCCCAATTCATCAAGCACACCTGAATTGCAGTTGCAAACGGCTGAAGGTGTGAACTTTGACATTGTGAAGCGCTTGCAGGCCGAGGGTAAGTTTCCAAGTTCCGAATCGGTAAACACCATTGACGGTGTGCGGGCCGAGTATGCCGATGGTTTCGGGCTGGCGCGCCCATCCAACACCACACCTGTGGTGGTCATGCGTTTTGAAGCTGACAGTGATTCTGCGCTGGCTCGCATTCAAGGCGAATTCAAGACTGCCATTTTGGCAGTGGCCCCTGATGTGAAGTTGCCTTTTTAAATGACCCACGCAACAGACCTTGAGATTATTGAAGCCACCCGCCGCTGGGTAGAGCAGGTGGTGGTGGCCTTTAATTTGTGCCCATTTGCCAAGCGCGAGTTGGTGAAAGACCGTGTTCGTTTTGTGGTGAGCAAGGCCCAGGATGAGACCACTCTGCTGGACGAACTTGCCCACGAGCTGGCCTTGTTGAATGTGGACGAAGCCGTGGAAACAACACTTTTGATTCACCCGCAAGTGCTGCAGGATTTTTACCACTACAACGATTTTCTGGAAGCCGCCGATGAGTTACTGGTCGACATGAACCTGGAGGGCGTTTACCAAGTGGCCAGTTTTCATCCGGATTACCAGTTTGGCGGCACCGAGCCTGACGATGTTGAAAATTACACCAATCGCTCGCCTTATCCCATGTTGCACCTGCTGCGTGAAGACAGTTTAAGCGAGGCCATCGACAATTATCCCGAGGTGGATTTGATCCCCGAGCGCAACATTGATTGCATGAATGAACAGGGTCTTGAGAAAATGCAGACACTGTTGAATGCGTGTTTAAAAGGTGCTGACGGGAAATAAACAACAGGGTGTTAAAAATAAAACAACACCGTGCATGAATTGGGTATTTTGTTCTAATTGAGCGTCTGGAGTACAAGCGTTTACCGGAAAGCAAAGCAGCGATTATATTTCGCGGTTTTTTGAGGTTTTACTCTAGTCAAAAACCTTGGATGTAACTTTGGAGTTTCGAGGAAAGCCTCGAAAAATGGGCTTGCAGGCAAATTGGAGTGCTTGCAAACTGTGGGTTCACATCCCTCCTCTTTTGCTTCTGAGGTTTGCCCGATTAACCATATCGGGCATTTTTTTGACCTTTTTCTGGGCACACTTTCTCAATTCAAGTAGCATTGCGCCTGTAACAAACAAGCGAAACTGCCGTGGCCACTTACACCGTCAAAGAGATGTTTTACACCCTGCAGGGCGAAGGTGCTCAGGCGGGCAGGGCGGCCGTGTTTTGTCGTTTTGCCGGGTGCAATTTGTGGACAGGTCGCGAAGAAGACAGGGCCACGGCTGTGTGCAAATTCTGTGACACCGATTTTGTGGGTGTCGATGGCGTGGGTGGTGGAAAATTCAAGGATGCTGTTGCCTTGGCCCAGGCGATTGCAAATACTTATCAAGGTGAGCACGGCACAGGCAAGCCTTATGTGGTGTTTACTGGTGGCGAGCCCACCTTGCAACTCGACACTGCTTTGATTGACGCTGTACACGCGAATGGGTTTGAAATTGCCATCGAGACCAACGGTACCCTGCCTGTACCTGGGGGCGTGGACTGGATTTGCGTCAGCCCCAAGTTTGGCAGTGAGCTGGTACAAACCAACGGCCATGAATTAAAGGTTGTAGTGCCACAGTTAGGGCAGGATTTGAATGCCTTGGGTCGATTGCAGTTTGAGCACTATTTTGTGCAAGCCATGGACGACTCCGACCCTGTCAGGAAATCCAGAAATTTGCAGGTGGCCATACAAACCTGCCTGAACAAACCTCAGTGGCGTTTGAGTGTGCAAACCCACAAAGTCATTGGAATGCCATGAAAGTTTTCAAACAATTTACCTTTGATGTAGCGCACCAATTACCCGATTGGCCGGGTTTGCACGGCCACAGCTACACCGCCGAGGTGTGGTTTGAAGGCCCTGCCATTGATGGCTATGTGGTGCCTGAAAGTCTTTTGAGCCAACGTGTGGGGGCGGTACACAAGCGGCTTGATCATTCATATTTGAACGAGTTTATTGAGCTGCCCACTTCAGAAAACATTGCCCGCTGGATTTGGGATCAGCTGCGCCCGGTGGGGCCTTTGATCAAAGTGAAAGTGTTTCGCGGGTCGATCGGGTTTGGGGTTGAGTTTGATCTTGAGGATGCGAAGGCGGAAGGCAGGGTGTAGGTAACGGGGTTTCTTGTATCGCAGCTGACCGATGTCTTGGGAGCTGAACTTGAAGGGTCACCGCTGCGGTTTCTGGCCAACTCGGCATGGGTTACTTGTTCCGCACTGAAAACCGCTTGATCCCTTTTTGAATGGATTCTTGCTCACCGAGCTCGGCAAAAGTGCGGGCCGAGTCTCGGTGTCGGCTTGTAGCCGACCGCTGCGGATCCACTCAAACGGGGCGGTTTTCTTGAGGTGCGTTCCAAGCAATCCCACTGCCGAGTTGACTTAAACCTACCGCGCGCGACCACTTGCAAGTTCAGCTCAGCGTCGCTGCTGGCGCAACAGCCCAATCGGCGGCGGTGTTTCGATCGCCTCGCCTTCAAGAAAACCTGCCCTTGCGTGCCGAGCAGGGCCGGTGTTGCCCAGCATGGGCGACAGAGAACGGACCCGACCCGCAGTTTAGGAGGGTCGTTCTCAGGCATCGCAAGGCTCAGCAAGGGAGAAACAGGTTTTCTGGCGAGAGATCGGAACCCAAGCCAATTGGGCGATTAAGAGGCCCCGAGAGATCGGAACCCAAGCCGATCGGACGATAAAAAAGCGCCGAGAGATCGCAACCCAAGCTGTCACGCCAGAATTTTCTTGGCCTTGTCGCTTGTAATTTGCTGGGCCCACACAAACTGGCGTGAATCATCTGCCGTCATCGGTCGAGCCAGGCCAAAACCTTGCAGTTCAAGCACACCCGACTCAATCAGGAAATCTCGTTGCTCGGCGGTTTCAACGCCTTCAGCGACTACTCCCAAACCCAGTGCCTGAGCCATAGCCAACACAGTGCGTGACAGAATGACACTGTCGGTTTTGTTGGGCAGGTTGCTGACAAATGATCGATCCAGCTTGATCGACTGAACCGGCATCCGGTGCAGTGTGGCCAGTGAGGAATATCCCGTGCCAAAGTCGTCAATCGACAAGGAAACCCCCAGCTCATGCAAGCGGTTCAGGTCATGCAATACAGTTTCCTGATTCTGCATCAACACGGTTTCAGTCAATTCAAGTTCTAGAAGCTTGGGCGGCAAACCCGTCAGTTTAAGTACCTTTTCAACTGTTTCGCACAGTTTGCCGTCCAGCAGTTGAATGCCGGACACGTTGACTGAAACGCTGATTGGGTTCTTCAATTTCTTGTTGGTGTCTTTCAGCCATTTACAGGCTTTGCGCATCACTTGTTCGCCCATCGGGATGATCAACCCCGTTTCCTCCGCAATCGGAATGAATTGGGCCGGTGGAATCAATTCACCTGCTCGGGAACGCATGCGAGCCAGTGCTTCCACTGAACAAATGGAACCATCGACGCTGAAGCGCGGCTGGTAATGCAATTCAATTCGATCGTGCAAAATTGCATCGTGTAGATCATTCTCAAGATCCACTTTGGTTTGCAGGGTTGCGCTCATGTTGGCGTGGAATACACGTACCGTATTTTTGCCAGCTTGCTTGGCTTGGTACATGGCGATGTCAGCGTGTTTCAGCAGGCCTTCCACATCGGTTGCATCGGTAGGAAACAAGGCGACACCGACTGAGGCACCCACATAAATTTTCTTCTCACCCAGTTCAAACGGCTTTTTGCTGACTGCGTCGACAACCTTTCGGCCCACATTGAATGCGGTTTCCTGATCGGCGATGTAGGGTAGGGTGATGACAAACTCATCGCCGGACAGACGGGCTACGATGTCTGAACTGCGCACCACGCTGCGCAGACGTTTGGACACGGCAATCAGCAAGTCGTCGCCCCGGTCATGACCCAGCGTGTCATTCACCGCCTTAAAGCCATCCAGGTCGATGAACAGCAGGCCCAGCTTGAAATCCTGAACCTGATCATTGCCCAGCAGTTCTTGCAGCGTTTGCGACAAGGCCAGGCGGTTGGGCAAACCCGTAAGTGGGTCGTGCGTGGCTTGGTGTCTCATTTTGCTTTCATTGCGTTTGATGGAGCTGATGTCGGTAAAGAAAATTGAAATCAGTTCATCGCTGGGATAGGCCTTGACCTGATACCACATTTCGTTGGCAGGGTCTTGCCACTGGAATGTTTCAGGTTGCATGCTGCCTTTGGCCTGGTTCACGTATTTGAACAAGGGTGTTTTCTTCAGGTGGGGTGCACGTTCCCACACCATGCGGCCCAACAACAGCGGTGCAGTTTTTCCCAGAAGTTCTGCACCTTTTTCATTCAGGTAATTCACATAGCCATTCATGTCGATGGCGAAAAATGCATCGTCCATCGATTCAAGAATGTTGTTGATTCGTTCTTCACTTTTCAACAATGCTTCTTCAAGGTGAATATTGCTTGAGCGCCCAATCAGCAGTATGTCGGCGCCGATGCAGGCAGCTGTCCAGTCGAAGTACACCACATCATTGAATGTGTTGCGCAGGCGAAAGGAGCCATCTGTGGAACCCGTTTGATACTTTACCTGGTCAAGCAGTCGCTTGAATTGGCCCACATCGGTGCGAAATACCAAGTTGGCCGCATCCAGGTTTGCCAGTTGCTCGCTGCTTTGTCCCAAAAACTCTTCCAGTGAAGGGCTGAGTTTTTTGATGCGTCCCTTGTCATCGACATTCAGCAACACGCTGTTGGGAATTTTTTTGTCGGTGCTGTCCGAAAAATCGGAGCGTTGTTCCGGTGTGTTGACCGCAGACACTGGTGTGGGCGGTTGGGTGTGTTTTGCTTCCTGTTCCTGAAGTACTCCAAACTCGCCGTGCGCCAGCATCTGCAAACGCAACCATTGCGAGTTGACTTTGACATGACCAGTCCAGCCTTGTTGCCGGTGCAATGCGTTTGAAAGAGCGCGATAAATGGCCATGCCGTAACGATTCACAATGAGTTCACTGCCCGATTTGAACCCCAGTTCTTGGCGGAACAGTTTGCTGGCGGCGATCAGGCTTAATTCATCGTTGACATGTCCCAGCAGGGCATAACGCGAGGTACCACTGTCCAGTAGTTCATTGATCAGCGGGTCATCAAGAACATTGCTCAGGCTCATACATCAAACCTCGAGAGCCGTTTTTCCATCTCGCGCATCAACTCATCGGAGCGCAAAATGGTTTGTACAGTATTGGCCAATGTGCGGAAGGCGCTTTCCGTGCGCGCTTGCATGCCTTCCATGGCACCCAGCACTTCCCAACCCTGGCGCTGATTACCATGGCCATTTTCCACCCATTGGTGCGTCGCACGGTCAATGGATACCAGCTGGTTTTCAATGGCGCTCAAGCCGCTTTTCAGCACATCCATCCGCGCCATGAAGCCGTTGGTACGTTCGTTCAAATTGTCCAGCGTACCCAGGGTGGTTTGCAGTTGCTGTGCCACAGCAGGAGACAGTTCTTTTTGAAATTCTTTGTGCAGGGCTTGCATCTGTTGACTGGAATCAAAGGCCTGTTTGCTGATGCGTTGCAATTGTTCCAGGGATTGATTCAGTTCATTGAGCAGGTCAAAACTATCCTCGGTTACTTTTTTAGATAACTCTGCGGTGCTTTGTCCCATGCGGGTTTGGTTGCCCAGGCTTTGAACAAAATCACGCAGCTTTTTGGAAGCCTGTGAGCTGTCTTCCATTTGTTGTGTATTGCCTGCGCCCAATTCTTTCGCAATTTGCGACAGCTCTCGAATGTCTGTCCGAAGCATTTTGAACGCTGCGACGACAAACGCCATGTTGTCCGCGTAATCGTTGAATACTTGCCCCATCGGCGACATGCGGCCTTGCTCATTGGTTTGTGCGCGTACCCGCAGGTTGATGCCTTTTTCCTTGTCCAGGTAGGCCAACAGTTTGGTGCCTTCTTCTGCGGCCAAAGCATGTTGGCGAAGCGTTTGTGCGATGACTGACAGCAGCAACACAGCCACCGCCACGTAAAAGCCATGCAGGGCCACGGCGGGCATGCCCGAGAATGGACCACGGAAGATGTAGCATTCAAAACCTGCCTGCTGGAGCATGTCGAACACAATGTGATGAACCACGATAAACAGGCCCATGCTGAGCAAGGGACGAGTGTCCCGGTAAGCCAGCATCACTGGCAACAACATGAAAAAGCTGAAATGATACTCAAGCAGTCCGCGTGCAATGTGCACATGCAGTGCTCCCATGCCCACCAGCAGAGCGGCGTTGATGTGCATGGTCAATGGCTGTCCCGCGTGCCAGCGTGTAATCGCCAGGCTGCTCAGGAAAAGCGGTACGCCCCAGCCCAGCGCTTCGGTCAAATTGTTGTAGGCCAGCCCCTCGAGGGCGGCAAACACCAGGCAGGCAAAGCTGACCACCACGCAGAGCCAGTCAGCGTTGATCCGGATAGAGGTGAAATCAGTGGCGTAGGGCGCGGCGCCGGAGAGCTTGCTTAGAAATGTAAAGAACCCGTGGGAGGGTGGCTGCACCGGAGCGTGGGAAGCTTGTTGGTTCAGGGCCGAGTGCTGGGCTTGCATGGTGTATTCTCGAATGTAACTTTGTCCAAATGTTAATTTCGAGAATACTGGAAGTCATTTGTAATCAATCACCTGAATAGAGTGGATTTTCACCCCTTCAGAATCGTTCCTCGGGTGTCAGCAAACGCCACTGGCCCACCGGCAGGTCGCCCAGCATCACACGGCCAATTCGTACCCGTTTCAAACCCACCACTTTCAGGCCCACAATTTCGCACATGCGTCGAATCTGTCGCTTTTTGCCTTCGTTCAAAATAAAGCGAAGTTGATCCTCGTTTTGCCAACTGACGCGTGCGGGTTTGAGTGCTTCGCCGTCCAGGCTCAGGCCATAACGCAGCATCTCAAGTCCACGGTCAGTCAATTCGCCTTCTACTCGCACCAGGTATTCTTTTTCCACGGTGCTGTTGGCGTCGATCAGTTGTTTGGCGATTCGGCCATCTTGGGTCAACACCAACAAGCCTGTGGAGTCGATGTCGAGTCGCCCTGCTGGTGCCAGGCCTTTCAGCATGGCGGGCTGGAATGGAGTCGACGTTTTGCGGTCGGCCTGGTTTTCAAGGCTTAAGCATTCCATGGCCGCTTTGTACCGGCCCTCGGGTTGGCCTGACACCACACCAATTGGCTTGTGGTAAAGAATGGTGACTTGCTTGCCGAGTACATTTTTTGCACGTGCATCCAGGTCAATCGTGACAGTGGGCAGCACCTTGGCGCCCAGCTCGTCAACCACTTTCCCATTCACGCGAACCCATCCGTTTTCAATCAGGTAATCTGCCTCGCGACGAGAGCACAGGCCTTTCGCAGCCATAATTTTGCTGAGGCGTTGTGGCTCAAACGGGTCGAGCATATCCAGTGTGTTTGTGCCGGTAACCTTGCTGCGGCGTGGTCGTGCAGCACCAGCAGCCGGGGCCACAGGGGCACTGCGCATGGCTGCGCGGTTGCGGTCGGGTTTTGCGGCAGGTTTCGCCGCGGTCGTTGCTGGCTTGCCCATGGCATTGCCGGGGCGGCCCCGTCCCGCTGCTGCGGGCTTGGCGGGGGTGGCTGTTTTGTTGCGGTTACTTGGGCGAGCCGGTGGGCCGGTACGCCCAGAGTCGCCGGTGCGGCCTGCGCTACTGTTGCGGCCTGCGGGTTTTTTCATGATTTCAGTGTGTCCTTGTGCATTGAGGCCGTATTGTAGGTGAAATCAATGGCTTAGGCTATGTTCTCTGCAAGTCGGGTGGCAACAGTTTGTACAGCACCGGCGTCACCAGGCGACCGATGAAGGTTGAAGAAATGAGGCCACCAATAATCACCCACGCCATGGGTGAGTAAAGCCCGCCGCCCTGCAATGCCAGAGGCAGCAAGCCGCCCACGGCAGTGGCACTGGTCAGCAAAATCGGCAGGAATCGGATTCGACCTGCTTCTTCAATGGATTCGTCTAGCCCTTTGCCTTCTTCGCGCAACTGGTTGGTGAAGTCCACCAGCAAAATCGAGTTTTTGATTTCAATGCCGATCAGCGCGATGAAGCCAATCATAGCTGTGAAGCTCAGTGAGTTACCGGTGAGGAACAGCATGACCATGCCACCCGTTACACCCAGTGGAATCACGAACAGCACAATCAAGGTGCTTTTGAAACTGCCAAATTCCAGCACCAAAATGGCGAGAATACCGAACACCGTAATCAGGATTGCAGTGCCAAAACCGGCAAAGCTTTCTTGTCGACTCTTCACTTCACCTGCCATTTTGTAGCGGTAACCTGTGGGCAGGCCCATCTCGTCGATCTGCTTGGCAATTTCATTGCTGATTTTCTCGGTGTTGTACCCAGTGCGTGTGTAAGCGGTCAGCAACACGGCGCGTTCGCGGTCGAAGCGGTAAATGCTGTTCAGGTTGTCATCCAGTTCAAGCGTGGTAAGTTGGGTCAGCGGTACAGCCTGGCCAGTGCGTGAAATCACATGGAAGTCGTCCAGCGCGCTCAGATTACTCCGCACACCCGCAGGGCCACGCACACTGATTGTGTACGCATCGCCATTGCTTTGGCGAATTTCACCAGCAAACGCGCCTGCAATGGCAAGCCGCACGGCCTGGTCCAGTTCGGCTGAATTCACACCCAGCAAACCGGCTTTCTCGAAATTCACTTTCAGGCGCAGGTCACTGCGCCCCGTGCGCTGGGGGTTGTCCACGTTTTGTGTGCCGGGGTTGGCCAGCATGATGCGCTCCACCTGTGCAGACAATTCACGCAGTGTTTCGATCTCGGGGCCTACCAAACGGATGCCAATGGGTGCATCAATGGGGGGGCCATTTTCAAACTCACGCACAATCAGATTGGCACCGGCAATCGTTTTCAGTTCATTGCGAATGTTATCCAGCAACTTGGGTGTGTCGTCGTTGTACTCCTTGAGCTGAACGAAAAGCTCACCTACATTTGATTGTTTGTCTTGCTGAAATACGTTGTAATAAATTTGTGGGTTGCCTTCGCCCACGGTGGCCATGACCGCGGTAATCTCGCTGAATTCACTCAGTTTGTTTTCCACCTGTTTCACCACAGTGTCGGTGGCGGTCAGGCTGGAGCCAGGGGGCAAACTTACCTCAATCACAAATTGCGGTGTATTGGCTTTGGGGAATAGCGACATACCCATGAGTGGCGCCAAACCCAGGCTGGCCACGAACAACACCAGCGATGCGGCCACCACGGTTTTTGGGGTTTGCAAAGCGCGGTGCAGCAGCGGGGTGTAAATTTTGTCGATAAGCCCCATGAGTTTCTGAAGCACGATATTGCCGTGTTCGTTTTCTTCTTTTTTCAGCACACGACTGGCCAAAAAAGGAATGATGGTGAGCGCAACAAATAGCGATGCAATCACTGTAAACACCACAGCCACGGGCAGTGAGCGAATGAATTTCCCGGCGTTGTCCGGCAGCATCAAGAGGGGCAGGAAGGCGAACAGCAGAGTTGCAGTACAGCCCAAAACAGCCAGTGAAATTTGCTTGGTGGCCAGGCGTGCTGCATCGATGCGGTTGTAGCCCATGCGCAGGTAACGTGAAATGTTTTCAATCACCACGATGGAGTCATCGACCAACAGGCCCAATGCAACCACAAGGCCTGCAATGGAAAGCTGATTCAGTGAAAAGCCCGCATAGTACAAACAGGCCAAGCCTGTGAGCAGCGAAAGCGGCACGCTGACCATTACAATACCCGAGGCCCGCAAACCCAAAGGCAACAGGGTGATCAGCACCAGGGTTACAGCCAGGGCAAAATCGAAGGTCAGGCGATCAATCCGCTTTTCCACGTTTTTGTATTGCTCGAATCCCCGCTCCATTTTGATATTGGGGGGCAAGGTTTTCTCGAATTCGTCCGCGGTTTCCTGCAAGGCTTTTTGAGTCACAAAAATATTGCGTTCATCTTTTTGGTTGGCGGTGACAAACACCGCACGCTGACCGTTGAAGCGGGCCATCACTTCCTGGTTTTCATAGTCCCATTGCACATCGGCCACATCACCCACGCGAACCAGGCGACCACCCAGATCGCCACCGGTACCCGTGCCTGCAATCACCGCGTTTCTGATTTCTTCAACGCTGCGGTACTGGCCCGAGGTTTGCACGTTCAGGCGGCGTGCGCCTTCTTCAACCGGTCCACCTGGAATGTTCAGTGATTCACCCTGAATAACACGCGCTACATCGGCGGCTTGGATACCCAGCTCAGCCAGCTTTTTAAAGTTCAGGCTAACGCGTACCTGCTGCTCGGGGTAAGCCCAGCTTTCGCTTTCACGCACCGATGAAATGCGCTCGAACGCCTCGGAAAGGTCTTCCGCATAATTGGCCAGATCGGCATAGCTTGCTGTTTCCGACACCAATGAGTACTGAATGATGTTGGTGAAGCCGGGGTTGATTCGTTCAATCTCCAGCTTTTGTATACCCGCGGGTAGCTGGTCTCGAATGCTGTTGAGTTCCCGGTTCACTTCATCGAACTTTTTATCAACATCGACTTCCGCATCGAAACGTACAAACACCACCCCGCCACTGTTGCGGGACGTTGAAAGCATCTCTTTCAAATCGTCGAGGCTGCGCAAAGCGTCTTCAATCGGCTTGGCCACCTGTTGTTCCATTTCGCGTGGGTCGGCGCCTGGATAAATCACATTGATGCGAAATGCGCTGATGTCGAAATAGGGGTCTTCGGTTCTGGGAATGTTTTGATACGCGCTGATACCGATGGCGGTCAGCAGGAAAAATATCACCAGCGTGAACTGGTAATTCTTGATGGAAAAGTCCGAGAGTTTCATCTGGATTACTCCTGAACTTTCACGGTTTCACCATCTTGCAGGTAGGCTGCACCTGTGCTCACCACCCGAGTGCCTTCGGGCAGGGCGTCGATTAATGCAATTCGGTCGCCTTGTATAAAGGCCACGGCTACAGTTTGACGTTTCACGGTGTTATCAGCTTGTACTGTGTAAATCCAGGCGGCCTTGTTGTCGCCTTCCACCACAGCTTCAATCGGTACGTAGCTTCGAGTGCCATTGAAGTTGTTGGGCTCGATACGGGTACGACCTTGCATACCGGACAGCAGGTTGATGTTTTCATGGGCACGCGTGTCTACCTCAACCAGCACGCCATAGGTGCCTGTGGCTGGGTCTGTAGCCTGACTGAGTTCAATCACTTTGCCGGGCCACTTTACGCCGGGTAGGGCATCGAATTGCACTTCAGCCTTTGCAGCCAGCTGTATGTGTACAGCCTGCTTGTCAGCCAAACTTGCCTTCATGACAAAGCCGCTGCTTTTACTGCCAAGTAGTAATATCGGCTGGCCCGGAGACACCACCTCACCAGCTTGCGCAAAACGCTTGAGCACAACACCATTGGCCTGTGCTTGAATTTCAGCGGTTTGGCTTGCAAATTGAGCTTGACTCAATTGTGCGCGTGCTGCTTGTGCGGCGGTTTCAAGGTTGTCGAGCTGTACTTTTGAAATCACTTCCTGTTCACGCAGCAATTTGCCGCGTTGCAAGTCGCGTTTAGCTTTTTCAAAACCAGCACTGGCTTGGCTCACAGCTGCGTTGACGTCTTGTTTGTTCAGCGCAGCCAGCCTTTGGCCTTTCTCAACGGTTTCGCCTTCGCGCACATTGATTCGTTCAATCACGCCGCCCACTTTGAAACTCAATCGGGTTTCATCCCGAAAGGCGCCAATGCCAGGCACTTCAATCAAGCTGGCTGCAGGGCCGCTTTGTACTGTTTCGGTTTTCACCAAACGGTATTCCACTGCGGGTGCTTCCTCGGGGGTGGCTGGGCCACAGGCTGCCAGCACCAATAAAGAAAGGGTTGAAATGATCAGTGCGGGTTTCATGGTTGAGCTCCTTCCTGTGGGCTTGGCTCGGGGATGTTTCGGTTGTTGTACTGCCAAACAGCATGGTCAATTCGGGCCTGATACACAGCAGTGACCAAGCCCAAACGTGCGCGTGTTGCACTTTGTTCGGCACTTAAGAATTCAACTTGAGTGGTCTCGCCAGCATCGCGTTTGCGCTCGTTAATCCGCAGGCTTTCCTCGGATGCAGCCTGTTGGGCCATGCGCGCCTGGATGCTGTCCAGCGACACCAGCAAATTTTCCCGGGCTTGCAATTTGGCCAGTTGAAGTTGCCGGTTCACTTGCCGTGCACGTGCTTCCAGTGCCTGCACCTGCGCCTGGTTGCGGGCCACTTCACTGCTGCGAATTCCGGCATCTGCCAGAGTCCAGTTCAACACCACCGATGCGCTGGCAAAACCGGTGTTGGGGCCAGTGTTGTAGTCGCGTCCCTGGTAGCCACCTTCGATCGAGTAGCCCAGTGTGGGTTTGTAAGTTGCGCGGCTGGCATCCAGTTGGGCGCGTTGGGCGGCCAGGCTGCGTTCAAGCCGGGTGAGTGCCGGCGCTGGGGTGTTGCCCTGCGTTTTCGGGGTGAGCTCATCCAGCAGTGTTTGAATTGCACTGGGGTTCAGTTCCTCTTGCGGCAGTTCTACTACGCTGTCGTTTGGGGCATAGCGCAGCAGGTTGAAATACTCTTTGGCCAACAAGGCCTGCGTTTGGGCTTGGCGCAAGGCCACCTGAATTTCAAGTGTTTCCGCTTCGGCACGTTTCGGTGCATCCAGGGTGGTTTCCCCGGCCTTGTACAGCACTGTGTTGATTCGTTCGTTTTCTTTCAGGGTTCGCAAGCTGGCCTCAAGAATGGTAATTCTGGCCTTGGCCTGAGCGTATTGCCAGTAGGCGGTGTGCAGGTCGCGAACCAGCTCCTCTTTCACTTGCAGCTGTGCGGCCTCTTGGGCACCCACTGCTTGGGTTTGTGCTTGCAGTTGCTGGTCCAGAACAGGTTCGTAAATTGGGCCGCGCACAATTAGCCGGGTGTCTTGTTCAGTGGGACGCAGCAGCGGGATTGACTGGTTCTCCACTGTGGGAAAGCGTGGCGGTTGACCTGCGGCAACGGCCTGTGCATTCAATGTTGCGTACACGGGGTTGAGTAAATCGCCCGCCGGGAAATCGATGGTGCGACCACCTTCGGCGACGCTGGCCCGAGCTTGCAGTGCCAGGCTGGGATAAAAGCGCGCACGCAAATTTTCGAGTCGCTGGCGTTCAGCTTCCACCTCAAAGCTGGCCTGCGCCAAAGCGGGGTTATTGGCCATTGCTTGGCTCAAGTAGTCGTCAAGCGGAGTGCTGGCTTGACTGGGTTGCTGAAATTGAATGGTCATCAACAGCAATGCAGCCATTAGACGCTTGTCAAGCCGAGCGTAAAAAAAAGCGCCCCTTTCTCGGGCGCCTGCGTGTTTGTGCGAGATCATTTTTTGCCTCCGCCATTGCGGTTGATCAGGGATTGCATGACCAGCTCCACTGCCTGGTTCATGAAAGATTCTTTGCTGATGCCCATGGTGGCCATGAAGTTGGCCTTGGTTTGCGCCAGCTGAATGGTGCCATGCGTGAAACCCCACAAAGTGATGGAAATTTGCATCAGATTGTCCAGGTCGTCCCGCAGTGTTTTATCCGCCATGCCCTTGGCAAGTGCCAGCACCGTTTGTTCGTGGACTTGTTGCCCAGCCTGAATCATTTCCAGTGTCGCCGAACATGGGTCGTCCAATGCAATATCGTGATGAGAGGCTTCAAACCTCGACATGGCGGCGAAGTGTGTGGGGTACTTTTCTGAAAATTGCATGTAAGCATGTCCAATTGCGCGAATTTGATCCTCGCCAGTGGCATGCTGCTTTCGTGCGGTTTCAAACATTTCGCGCAGTATTCGCAAACCCCGCAGGCAAATGGCCAAATGCAAGGCTGCCTTGTCTTTGAAATACACATACACCAGTGCGCGCGACACCCTTGCCTTGCGTGCTACTTGATCCATGGTGGCTGCGTCAAAGCCTTTTTCAGAAAAAACAAGCTCGGCCGCGTCCAGAATTTCTTCCCGGCGACGTTCCTTTTCTTCTTCGCGACGTTCGATGACATAGTTCATGGAATGGATGGTAGTTGAGCCGTTGACACAATGTCAATAGGTTTCTCTTTGTGCAGCTTGAAACATCGATTTGAATCGGTTTACCGAGTTTATTTCCGGCACGGATGGGTGGCTTCGTCAATTAAAGTTAAATCATGGTGAATTGTTTCTGTGAGAAGCGCGGTGGTTAAAAAACTGGAAGGCCTGGAACGGCAAGTGGTGTTTGTAATTGATGATCATCCAATCGTCAGTTTTGGCTTGGTCGAAATGGTGAAGGACGTGGCACCCCATGCCCGCATTCGGCAGTTTTCCACCTTGAAAGAAGCTGCACGGCATGCCGTTGAAGAGTTTCCCGCATTGATCATCACAGACTTTCACCTGCGCGATGTACAGGCTGAAACTTTCGTGGGGTTGTTTGAGACCCTGTTCCCGGAAATCCCGGTATTGATCACGGCCAATGATGAAAAAGTGATGGGGCAGTTAAAGCGTCATCAACTGGACCGGTTTATTGCTTTTTCGAAGTTCACACCTTTTGGAAAAATGATAGACCTGATTCGTGTCGGCTTGAGCCAAGCCAATATTGAGTTGCTGCAAATGCCGACTTTGTCAAAGGCGCTCACACACAAACAGGTTGAGGTGCTTGAATTGATTGGGGCCGGGCATAGCAACAAGGAAATTGCCGTGCTGCTGAAGATCAGTGTGGAAACCGTGAAGGGGCATGTGAAAGACATTCTGGAACGCTTGAAAGCCAAGAACCGGATGGAGGCGTCCATCATTTATCGACACACCCAGATCCAAAAACACAGCATGCCAGAACCGAGCTTGCACAATAATTAGTCAGGCCATCTAATTCCTCATGTTTTGAATGGCTTGGACTACTTGTCCACATGCTATCCCCGAGGTTGTGCCCACTTTTTGGGGATATCCACAGAAATCCAGAGTGCTCTATCTCAGGCGATTCGGTAAACTGCTCACACGCAGTCCAACGTCGTCCTTCGATAGGAGAATAAGAGATGAGCAGCTCGCCAGAATTAGAAGAGTTCATGAATGGACTGATTCGCAGAAATCCCGGCGAACCAGAGTTTCACCAGGCAGTGCATGAAGTTGCGCAACACATCATCCCTTTCGTTGCAAAAAATCCGAAGTACGAAGCTGCTCAAATTTTGCAGCGCTTGACCGAACCCGATCGAATTGTCAGCTTCCGTGTGTGTTGGGAAGACGATCAAGGCAATGTGCGCACCCAACGTGGTTACCGGGTACAGCACAGCAATGCGATTGGCCCTTACAAAGGGGGTATTCGGTTTCACGACAATGTGACTCAAAGCATTTTGAAATTCCTCGCCTTTGAGCAAACTTTCAAGAACAGCCTGACCGGTTTACCCATGGGTGGCGGGAAGGGTGGCTCTGACTTCAATCCCAAAGGCAAAAGCGATCGCGAGATCATGCGTTTTTGCCAGGCCTTCATGACCGAACTTTCCCGGCATATTGGCCCCTTCACCGATGTGCCAGCTGGTGACATTGGTGTAGGTGGGCGCGAGATTTCTTACATGTTTGGCCAATACAAAAGAATTCGTAATGAATTCACCGGTGTGCTTACCGGCAAGGGCTTGGCCTTTGGCGGCAGTGAAATTCGAGTAGAGGCAACTGGCTACGGCGTGGTGTATTTCATGGAGGATATGCTGAGCCACAAAGGATTGAAGTTCGAGGGCAAGGTGTGTTCGGTCAGTGGTTCTGGCAACGTAGCGCAATATGCAGTTGAAAAAATTCTGGCGCTGGGCGGCAAAGTGATCACTATGTCCGATTCTTCCGGAACGCTGCACGACAAAGACGGCATTACGATGGAGAAGCTGGCGCACATCAAAGAACTGAAAGAGGTGAAACGGGCCCGCATCAGCGAGTACCTGAACCAGTATCCGAATGCAGAGTTTGTTGCTGACAAACGCCCTTGGCACATACCCTGCGACTTGGCTTTTCCGTGTGCAACGCAAAATGAAATCAATGCCGAAGAAGCTGCCATGCTGATCAAGAATGGTTGCATGGGTGTGTCTGAGGGTGCGAACATGCCCTCCGAAAAAGGCGCAATCGATGTGTTTCAAAAGGCACGTATTTTGTTTGCACCTTCCAAGGCCGCCAACGCGGGTGGAGTTGCTGTGTCGGGTCTGGAAATGACACAAAACAGCATGCGATTGTCGTGGTCACGCGATGAGTTGAATCAGCGCCTGCGAACCATCATGAGCGATATTCACAAGCGATGCGTGAAGTATGGCGCGGAAGAAGACGGTCACATTGATTACCTCAAGGGTGCCAATGTGGGTGGTTTTGTGAAAGTGGCCGATGCGATGTTGGCCTACGGCGTAATCTAAAACCTGGTTAGTTTGAGCAGGAAGGGGTTGCCGGTTGACTGGTGGCCCCTTTTCTTTTGGTAGCATGGCTGATCATTTTTTTGAAAAGAAGCCAACGCCATGAATGTTCTGATTGTGCATGCACACCCCGAGCCCCAATCTTTTTGCACTGCAATGATGAAACGCATGCAAAGTCATTTTGAGGCGCAAGGCCACACAGTGACTGTGTCAGATTTATACGCCAAGCAATTCAACCCCGTAGCCAGTGCAGCTGATTTCGCTGAACGCGGCAATCCAGATTACCTGGTGTATGCGCTGGAGCAACGGCATGCCCAGAAAACCAATACCTTGCCAGCCGACATTGCCTCCGAACTAGAGTTGCTGAAGCAGTGTGACCTGCTGGTACTGAATTTTCCGCTGTACTGGTTTTCCTTGCCTGCAATCTTGAAAGGCTGGATCGACCGGGTCTTTTTGTCGGGCGCTGTCTACGGTGGTCGAAATTTCTACGACCGTGGTTTGATGAAGGGCAAACAGGCCTGGCTGACTTTCACACTGGGTGGGCGTGAACACATGTTTGGCGATGACGCCATTCACGGTGACTTGAACACCATGTTGCGCCCTGTGTTGCGCGGCAGTTTGGGCTATGCCGGTTTTGATGTGCTGGAACCTTTTGCCGCCTACCATGTGCCTTACATCACACAAGAAGCCCGTGTTGAAGTGCTTGAGCAGCTCGATGTTGCTGTGAACACACTGGCTACACGCCCCCGGGTTGCATATCCCAGCCTGGACAATTTCGATGCGCAGATGAATCCGCTCGACAAATAAAAAACCCGCAGTGCTCTCGCACAACGGGTTTCAATCAAGTCTACAGAAGACCTTTCATACGAAAGGTCGTGTAGCGGTCTTATTGTTTTTGCTATTTCTGGATTACTTCATGCCCAGTTGCTTTTTGATCTTGGCGATCACGTCAGTTTGAACTGACTTGACCATGCCCTTGACTTGTTTCTCAAGGTCCTTGATCTGCTTCTGAACATCGCTCAACAATTTCTTGCGATCAGTTGCGCTGAACACTGACTTGGCTGCGGCGGCCTTGGCCTTGGCGGCTGGCTTTGCTTTGGCCACAGTTTTCTTCGCTTTGGCTGCAGCATTCGCTACGCTGGCAGTGGCTGCCTTCGCGCGTGATGTTGCTGGCTTTTTCGCTGCGGGTTTTGCTGCTGGCTTTTTGGCAGCGACTGGCTTTTTAGCGGCTGGCTTTTTTGCTGCAGCTGGTTTGGCAGCGGCAGGCTTTTTAGCAGCAGCAGGTTTAGCGGCGGGTTTCTTCGCAGCGGCTGGTTTCGCAGCTGCTGGTTTTTTCGCTGCAGCGGGTTTTGCTGCGGCTGGTTTTTTCGCTGCTGCAGGTTTTGCAGCGGCTGGTTTTTTAGCAGCGGGTTTTCTTGCTGCTGGTTTTTTAGGAGCTGGGGTTGCTTTGCTTGCCTCGGCTTCGACTGGCTTTTGATCTGTTGTAACCATGTTGTGTAACCTTCCTTAAACGGTGTGGTGAGTTATGTGTACATCAAATTTTATTAACTGAAAAGCTTTTTTCATCAATACATGATCAACAACCCGTTTGTGTGGAATTTTCAATAACTTTTGTGGTTTTTTTTTCGCACCACGCACGTGCAAATTTTCAAATTTTTTTTCAATTTTATTGGCACTGCTCTTGCTAGTTTGATGTTGATTCAACTTCAGGTGCACTACCGTGTTCAAGCATCTTTCGAAACTTTCTCATCACGCTGCCTGGCGAAGACAACTTGAATTGTTGCTCGACTCCACAGGTGAAGGCATCTATGGAATTGATCTGAAGGGACGCTGCGTATTCATCAACAAAGCGGGGGCAGAAATGTTGGGTTACTCGGCCGATGAAGTGCTCGGAAGGAACATGCATTACCTGATGCATCACTCCTATGCCAACAACGATTTGATGCCAGTTTGTGAATGTCATATTTTCCGCGCTTTTCAGGAAAACAAAGGTTGCCGTGTGGACAACGAAGTGCTGTGGCGCAGGGACGGAACCTGCTTTCATGCCGAGTACGCTTCCTACCCGATTTTCGAAGAGCAAGCAGTGGTGGGGGCTGTGGTCACATTCAATGACATTACCGAGCGAGTTGAAGCACAAAACATTCGCGCGGCTGCACAGGTTGAACTGGAGCGCAGAGTGGTTGAACGCACTGCACAATTGCAGAAAGCACACGACAGAATGCGCAGGCTTTCTGCACACCTCACCACCGTTCGCGAAGAGGAACGCACCCGAATCGCGCGCGAAATGCATGACGACCTGGGTGCAAAGTTGACGGCGTTTGACCTTGAGTTAAAGGCGCTCTCCTACCGTTGTGCCAACGATGCAAAATTGACCGTGAGAATAGAAAGCATGTTGGACCTGGCCCAGGGGGCCATGGAAAGTTTGCGGAGAATCCTCTCGGACCTTCGTCCTGGGGTTCTGGATCATCTTGGGTTGTGGGCTGCGGTGGAGCATTTGCTGGGCGAATTTTCTCAACGCACCAATGTGGTGAGTTCACTCGATATTGCTCCCGCACTGGAGCATGTTCGTTTGAGCAAGGCCACAGAAACCGCGCTCTATCGAATCTTGCAAGAGGCCCTGAACAATGTCAGCAAGCACTCGAGTGCCAGCGCGGTTGAAGTACGCGTTCACACCGAGGGGCGGGCAGTGGTTTTTCAGGTGAAGGACAACGGCCGCGGTATGGCGGTGCGCACTTTTAATGCCGGTTTTGGTTTGATGGGTATTGAGGAGCGAGCCTGGGATATTGGCGCGCGGTGCTCGATTGACTCCATGTTGGGGCAGGGCGTTTGTATTACGCTGCGCCTGCCGGAGGTCTTGGCCTTATGAAGATTTTGATTGTGGACGACCACATGATTATTCGTCGCGGCCTGGTTCAAATTCTGGACGAGTTTGATGGACAGTACCAAAGCGAGCAGGCAGCCGATGGTGTCGAAGCCATGCAGAAACTTCGCAAGGGCTGTTTTGATGCCGTCTTGCTGGACGTTGCCCTGGGCGAACGAGATGGCTTTGATGTGTTGAAAAGTCTGCGTAGTGAATTCCCAAAGTTGGGCGTCGTGATGTTGTCGGTGTACCCCGAAGCACAGTTTGCTTTGCGTGCCATTCGCAGTGGTGCCAATGCGTACCTGAACAAAGGATGCTCGCCCGAGGAGTTGACACAGGCCCTTCGAATGGCCTGCGCGGGGCAGGTTTACTTGACACCGGCCACTGCCAACCTGATGGCGAACGATCTGCGTAAACCCACAGACAGGCCGCCCCATGAACGATTGTCCAATCGTGAAATGCAGGTACTGCGTTTGATGGCGCAGGGCGAGACCGTTCAGCATATTGCGCAAGCCTTGTGTTTGTCGGGCAACACGGTTTCAACTTACCGCGCCCGTGTGTTTGAAAAACTCGAACTGAAAAACCTGGTGGACCTGGTGAACTACACCAAGCTGCACGGCTTGTAATTTTCTTGTAGGGCCAGCACTACAACACAATCACAAATGGCGTGATACCCAGCCCTCAGCCCCCGCGGCACACTGAAAGCCTGTTAACGCAGTGTTGCCGGAGAAGCGCCAATGGCCAGAATGCAAGGTTTCAGACTGGGTGTGTATGTGTTCAAGGAAGCCGAGGTGGTGGACTACGCAGCGCCCTATGGCGTGTTCTCGGTGGCCAAGCGTTTCGACCCTGAACTGGAAGTGTTCCTGATTGCCGAGAGCATGCGGCCGGTACAAACGCAGGCCGGTTTCACAGTGTTGCCCAACTACTCGTTTTCTGACACGCCTGCAATGGATGCATTTCTGATTCCGGGTGGTTTTGGTACCCGGCAGGAAATGAACAATGGCAACTTGCACCGCTACATTCGGACGCTGCCCAACACTTGTTTGCTAACCAGCGTGTGCACAGGTTCGTGGATTTATGCCCGCATGGGTTTGCTTGATGGCCTGGCGGCCACCAATCGCAAAGAGCCCGATCGCCTTGAAGCGTCGCATCTTGGAAAAACCCCAATCGACCGCTTGGCGGAAATAGCACCAGCCTGCCAGGTCAGCCGTGCAAGGGTGGTGGATGCCGGCCGCATTGTGACAGGCGGTGGAATTGCCAGCGGCATGGAAGTGGGTTTTCACCTGCTGCGCCGTGCCGGTTACGACGAGGAATTCATTGCAGAGGTGGCCCGTGTGATGGAGTACACCAAGGCCTACCAGCAATACCAACACGACATTGATTATTTTCGCCCCGCATTGAACCGCGCCACAGCCTGATTGTTGCAACACTGCATAGGAGTTCACCATGTCTTTTTTCAAGAACCCGTTTGATCCCAATACCCGCTTGGGCATGCGCTGCGCCTGCGGCCAGCACAACAGCCAGGCTGAACACGACCAACAACTGGCCGTGCAACAAATGGAAGAGCGTGCTGTTGAAAACGCGGTCATGCATGCACTGTTTCCCAATGACCAGTTACGCCGCAATTTCTTGCGCGCTGTGGGCAGTGGCACCGCTATGGCAGCCATCGGCAGTTTATTTCCTTTGGCTGCAGCCAAAGAAGCGTTTGCACAAAGCAATGGCCCTTTGGAAAAGCAAAAGTTGAAAGTGGGTTTTATTCCGATTACTTGCGCCACACCCATCATCATGGCGCAGCCTCTCGGGTTTTATGCCAAGCAAGGCCTGGATGTTGAAGTGGTGAAAACAGCCGGTTGGGCGGTGGTGCGCGACAAGTCGCTGGCCAAAGAATACGATGCAGCGCACATGTTGTCGCCCATGCCTTTGGCCATCTCTATGGGTGTAGGCTCGAACGCCATTCCATGGACCATGCCCGCCGTTGAAAACATCAATGGTCAGGCCATTACCTTGGCCATGAAGCACAAAGACAAACGCAATCCGAAAGACTGGAAAGGCTTCAAGTTCGCGGTGCCGTTTGACTATTCCATGCACAACTACCTGTTGCGTTACTACCTGGCTGAGGCCGGTTTGGACCCCGATCGCGATGTGCAAATTCGTTCTGTACCACCTCCCGAAATGGTGGCCAATATGCGGGCAGACAACATTGATGGTTTCTTGGCGCCCGACCCAGTGAACCAGCGTGCAGTGTACGACGGCGTGGGCTTTATTCACATTCTGTCGAAAGAGATTTGGTCAGGTCACCCTTGCTGCGCATTTGCAGCCAGCAAAGAATTCGTGACTCAAAACCCCAACAGCTACAAAGCCCTGTTGAAGGCGGTGCTGGATGCCACGGCCTACGCCCGCAAAGCCGAGAACCGCAAGGAAATTGCAGCAGCCATTGCGCCAACCAATTACTTGAACCAACCGCTGACGGTGGTGGAGCAGGTGTTGACCGGCACCTATGCCGATGGCTTGGGCGGTATCAAGAAAGACCCGCAGCGCATCGACTTCGACCCGTTCCCGTACCAAAGTTTTGCGATCTGGATTTTGACCCAGATGAAACGCTGGGGACAAATCAAGGGCGATGTGGACTACAACAAAATTGCCAAAGATGTATTTTTGGCCACCGATGCAACTCGCTTGATGAAAGAAGTGGGCATGCAGCCACCGGCATCGCTCGACAAAAAATTCAGTGTGATGGGCAAGCCCTTCGATCCCAAGAAGCCAGAGGAATACCTCAACAGCTTCGCAATTTCCAGAACCAAGGGTTAAGCGGCATGAAAGACTTCAGGAAGCAAAAGTGGGCCCCATGGGCTTTGTCGGGCTTGATTCTGGTGGTGTTGATTTCCATTTGGACCATTGCCACCTTGCCCGAACAAGCCGAGGTGAATGTAGATCCTGAATACGCAGCACTGGTGGGTCAGGCTGCATCCACAGGCAGCAAAACCCCATTGCCCACCCCGGGCGATGTGGGTGAAAAGTTGTGGGGGCACATCAGTGATCCGTTTTACGACCGTGGCACCAATGACAAAGGCATCGGCATTCAATTGGGCTATTCCATTTTCCGCGTGCTGGTGGGTTTTGGTTTGGCCGCCTTGGTGGCGATTCCACTGGGTTTTGTGATTGGCATGTCGCCCTTGTTGTACAAGGCGCTTGACCCCTTCATTCAAATTTTGAAGCCGGTATCGCCTTTGGCCTGGATGCCGCTGGCTTTGTACACCATTCAAGACAGCGACACTTCGGCCATCTTCGTGATTTTCATTTGCTCTATTTGGCCCATGTTGGTGAACACGGCCTTCGGCGTTGCAGGTGTGCGGCGTGACTGGTTGAACGTGGCCAAAACGCTGGAAGTGAGTTCGCTGCGCACAGCATTTCAGGTGATTTTGCCAGCAGCGGCGCCCACCATCATGACCGGTATGCGTATTTCCGTGGGCATTGCCTGGCTGGTGATTGTGGCGGCTGAAATGCTGGTGGGCGGTACAGGCATTGGTTACTTCGTGTGGAACGAGTGGAACAACCTGTCGATCGCCAACATCATCAGTGCAATTTTGTTCATCGGCTTGATCGGCATGTTGCTCGATACGCTGTTGGCCCGCATGGCCAAGCTGGTCAGCTACAAGGAGTAAACAACCATGACGACTGAACACAAGATATTCAGCAAAGACCTGATACCCAATGAAAAAGCCGCCGCCTTCCTGCAAGTGGAGGGTTTGGTAAAAAGCTATGCGCCTGCCGATACCTCGGTTCCACCTGTGTTTGAAGCCGTGAACTTCGATATTCAGAAAGGCGAGTTTGTTTGCATCATCGGCCATTCGGGTTGTGGCAAAAGCACCATTCTGAACATTCTGGCCGGGCTGGATGAAGCCACGCAAGGCTATGTGATCATGAATGGCAAGGAAGTGGTGGGCCCTTCGCTGGACCGTGGTGTGGTGTTTCAAAGCCACGCGCTAATGCCCTGGATGACAGCGTTGAAAAACGTGGAGTTTGGTGTGCGTTCACGTTGGCCTGAAAAGTCGCCGGAGGAAATCAGTGAACACGCCATGAAGTATCTGGACATGGTGGGTTTGGGTAAAGCCGCCAACAAAAAGCCGCATGAACTTTCTGGCGGCATGAAACAGCGAGTGGGCATTGCCCGTGCGTTTGCCATTCAACCGCAAATGCTGTTGCTGGACGAGCCCTTTGGCGCGCTGGATGCGCTGACCCGAGGCACGATTCAAGACGAGTTGCTGCAAATTGTGAAGGCCACCGGGCAGACCGTGTTCATGATTACGCACGATGTGGATGAGGCCATTTTGCTGGCCGACAAAGTGATGCTGATGAGCCACGGCCCGCGCGCGCGCATTGCAGAAATTGTTGAAAACACCATGCCGCGTGAACGCACCCGAAGCACCGTGCATCACGACCCGCAGTACTACGCCATTCGCAACCACCTGGTTGATTTTCTGGTGAACCGTGCAGCACCTGCACCCAGCGCCGAACCTGATGGCAACAAGTTGAATGCCGAACTACACAAACAACCCACGGTGGTACGCCCAGGCCTCAAAGCCCTGAGCAACACGAAAATTGGCACCGAGACAACACCCCCACTAAATTTGATTCAAAGGAGTGCACCATGAAACGAACCGACGTAACCGAAATGATTGTATTGGCCAAGCGCAAGAAAAAATGCACTTGGGACGACTGCGCCAAAGTACTGGGTCAGTCCAAGGAATGGAGCACAGCGGCATTGCTGGGCCAGATGACCTTGACCGAAGAACAAGCCAAGAAAATTGGTGAGTATTTGGCCTTGCCACCCGAGGCGGTGGATTGCCTGCAAGTGGTTCCCTACAAAGGATCACTGCCCACTGCTGTGCCTACCGACCCCTTGATTTATCGCTTTTATGAATTGATCAGTGTGTACGGTACAACGTTCAAGGAACTCATTCATGAAGAGTTTGGTGACGGCATCATGAGTGCGATCGACTTCAAAATGGATTTGCAGCGTGAGCCCAACCCCATGGGTGACCGCGTTAGTATCAATATGAGTGGCAAATTCCTGCCCTACAAAACCTATTGATTTCAAGGCCGAATTTACGGCTGGCTGAACACCCCGGGTTAGAATAAGCGCTTGTTTTAATTCTTACCTGGGGTAATGCCGTGACTGATTCAACCAACAACGCCGCCGCTGGCGACGAACTCGTACTGCCATCTGGCGTGAAGCTGACTTTCAAAAAGCGCGGCACCGGCACGCAAAAGCCAACACCCAATTCAATCGTGGAAGTGCACTATGAAGGCACCTTTCTGGATGGTCGTGTGTTCGATAGTTCAATTAAGCGCAACGAGAAAATCTCTTTCCCGCTGAACCGCGTGATTCCAGCCTGGACACAGGCTTTGTGCGAAATGGTGGTGGGTGATCGAGCCATCGTGTTCTGTCCATCTGATACTGCCTATGGCGCGCGTGGTGCAGGTCCAATTCCGGGTAACACCGATTTGGTGTTTGATGTGGAGTTGTTCGACATCCGCTGAGGTTTTCTGCTCCCTTGGCATGGGTTGCTTGTGTCGCACTTGCTGGCGAATTAAGAGCTGAACTTGAAGGGTCACAGCTGATGTTTGTTACCCACTCGGCATGGGTTGCTTGTGCCGCATTGGGCCGGTGACTTGGTAGCTAAACTTGAAGGGTCGCCGCTGCCCGAAAACTTGGCATTTCGGCTTGTCGTCTTGAGCCTGCACTAAGCCAAGCCCTCCAAAAGTAACGGTCGGGTCTTGGCTTTCGCGCCAGGGCGCGATCGTTGGTCTCGGCGCGCCAAGCCGGCAAGTTTTCTGACTGGTCATCGTGCGACCCATTGCAAGTTCAGCTCCCAGCCACTCCCGTGCGGCGCTTCTCTGTCACCAAGCGACTCACCGCGGTGTTCAATGGTCAATCGGCACTGGCGAATTTCCCTCACCGGGCAACTCACGACCGTGTTCACCGCCCAATTGGCGGCGGTGTTTCGATCGCCTCGCCTTCAAGAAAACCTGCCCTTGCGTGCTGAGCAGGGCCGGTGTCGCCCAGAATGGAGCGACAGAGAACGGACCCGACCCGCAGTTTAGGAGGGTCGTTCTCAGGCATCGCAAGGCTCAGCAAGGGATCACAGGTTTTCTGGCGAGAGATCGGAACCCAAGCCGATTGGGTCGTTAACTGGCAGGCGAGAGATCGGAACCCAAGCCAATTGGGCGATTAAGAGGTTGCGAGAGATCGGAACCCAAGCCGATCGGGCAGTTAACGCACCGCGAGAGATCGGAACCCAAGCCAGTTGGGCTCAAGCCGCCTTGCGTAGTTGAAACTGCCGAGTTCCCCACTGAATGAGGAACGGCACCAAAGCCAGTGCGGTCAGCGAAATGATCACTTCCAGTGAAATCAACTCTTCCAGCCGGTTCACCTTGGCCAACTCATTGCCCGCATTCACATACAGCATGGTGCCAGGCAGCATGCCCAGAAAACTGGTCCATAGAAATGTCCACGGCCTTACTCGGGTCAGGCCAGCCAGCAAATTGAATGCAACAAAAGGAATGATGGGTGCCAGGCGAAGACTGAGCAGGTAGGCTACTTCGTTTTTTTCGATCCCCTTGTTGATTTCATTCAGCTTGCTGGAAAACCGGTTTTCAACTGAGGATCGAAAGAAGTGCCGCGCAAACAGCATGGTGAGCAAGGCACCCAAAGCTGAGGCAGCGGTGGACACCACCATGCACAAGCCAAAGCCCATGCAACCCCCACCCACCAACATCAATACGCCTGCACCCGGCAGGCACAGTGCTGTGAGCAGCACAAACACAGCGAAGTAAATCAAGGTGACCAGCGTTGGGTTGTCCATAAAGTGCATGGCCAATTCGCGCTGCGCAGCCAGCATGTCTTGCAGCGACACGTCTGCACTCAGCCACACCAAAAGCAACACGGCCGCAACCAGCAGCAGTGTTGTTTTCTTCCAGTGTTGTTGAACAACATGTGGCATTTAGTGCTTCCTTAACCCTTCAATACGATTGGCTCAATGGCATCGCCTTGCGGCTGTATGCGGCCAATAATGGCGGTGTGTTCGTAACCCAGTTTTTTAAGTGCAGCCACACAGGCTTCGGCTTGCTCGCCAGGCACGGTGGCCAGCAAACCACCTGCGGTTTGCGGATCGAAAATCAGTGGGTAGCGCGGGTCATTCACATACTCAGCCTGGTTTCGAATGGCACGGCGCAAGCGCACGTTCGCAGGTTGCAGAGAGCTCACAATTCCTGCGCTGACCATGTCAAGCGCGCCATCCAGCAGGGGCAAGGCGCTTAAATCCAGTTCGGCATCCACTTCAGAGGGACGGGTCATTTCCACCAAGTGGCCCAACAGGCCGAAACCGGTCAGGTCAGTGCAGGCCTTTGATCCATATTCACGCAGGCATTGTGCGCCCAATCGGTTGCTTTTTACCATCGATTCCAGCGCAGCATCAATCCAGCGGCCTTTGGTTTTCAACTGCGGCAGGGCGGCGAACAGAGTGCCGGTGCCAATTGGTTTGGTCAGCAAAATTGCATCGCCAGGGCGCATGCCACCCTTGATCATCACGCCGTCCAGGTTTTCATCGACCAAGCCATTGATGGCAAAACCCAGGGCCAACTCGCGGCCTTCTCCGGTGTGGCCACCCACCAATGCGCAGCCTGCTTCATTCAGTACTTCCACTGCACCGCTCATCATTTGAAACAGCAGTTCCTCTACTTTCGATTCAAGCCCCGGCGGCACGGTGACCACGGCGGTGGCTGATTGCGCCTCGCCGCCCATTGCAAACACATCGCCCAGTGCGTGGTTGGCAGCAACCTTCCCGAATATATAGGGGTCGTCCACGAAGGCCCGGAAGAAGTCGACTGTGTGCACCATGGCTTTGCCGGGTGGCACTTTCACAATCGCCGCATCGTCGGGCGCATGCAGGCCCACCAATACATCTTCGCGCTCTACCGGCTTTAGGTTACCGAGTGCGCGTGATAAAACTGTTGAACCCACTTTGGCGCCGCAGCCGCCACAGCGCATCGCAATCGCTGAAATGGCTTGCAGGCTTTCTTCCTGCGTCAGTGCCAAGTTGGGAGTGTTGTTGCCACCCGCTGGTTTTGCGTTGGGGTCCATCTCAGGAAAGTCACTGAATTTCGCCATGAAGCGGCGGTCAATCCAGTCTTTCCACTGCCACACCCAAGCGCCCGCAAAGCCAATGGATCCTTTGGATGCCACTGCGTATTTGTCGCCTGTGCTGATCAAGGCCAGCCAGGTTTTCTGGGGGCGGTATTCCAGCAGATCAGCCCCCTGTACAAACAGGTGCAGGTTCTTGGTCAGTGGTTTGCCCATGCGCACGGCGAACACGCCAGCTTTTTCAAGCGGTGTACTGGTTAAATTCGCAATGTCGCCCGCTGCAAAAATTTTGGGGTCACGTGTGGTTTGCAGGGTGGGGCCCACATTGATGAAGCCGCGTGAATCGAGTTCAAGGTCGGTGTTTTTCAGCCAGGCCGCGCCACCTGCCTGTGTTACCCACATGATTTCGTCAGCATGCAGGCGCTCACCTTGCTTGGTTTGCAGGGTGTGGCCATCCAGTTGAACCACTTCCGCATCGCGGTGAAGTACCACGCGGCGTTCATTCAATACTTTTTCGAAGCGAGCACGCACGCCGGGGTTGTGGGTGGGCAGTACCTCGGCGTCTGCGGTGAACAAGTGAAATTCCAGTTCATCCGGATTGCGGCCCATGGTGCTCAGTTCATTGCGCAATCTAAATTGCATGGCCAGGGCCAGTTCAACGCCACCAGCACCGCCACCCACCACGGCGATGGTGGTTTTGCCTGCGTGGGTTTTTACACGGTCCAGCAAATTGACCCAGCGCTGATTGAATCGAGCAATCGGTTTCACCGGCACTGCATTTTCCAACGCGCCTGGCACCAGTTGCACCTGCGGCGTGCTGCCAATATTGATCGACAGGGCGTCGTAAGCCACGGGTGGTCGGTTCTTGCAAATCACCTTTTGATTGGCTCGGTCAATGCCCACTACTTCGTCTTTGAACAGGCGTGCACCTGCAAATGCGCACAGGCGACCCAAGTCAATGTGTACATCGTCGTAGCTGTAGTGGCCCGCAATGTAGCCGGGCAGCATGCCGGAATAGGGGGTGTGAATATCGGTACAAATCAGGGTAAGGCGCACACCGGGCCAAGGCTTCATGCCAAACATGCGCAGCACACCCACATGGCTGTGCCCGCCGCCTACCAGCACAATGTCACGAAGGATGGGTTGGTCAGTTGTTTGCATGGTGTACTTCTAGTGGGTTGACTTCGTTGTTGTTTTGAACTGCTCGTTGTACGAGTGTAATTAATTGGTTTTGTTCGTTTTCCGGGGCAAATAATTTGGCCCGCTCGGCGCATTGGCTTTTCAATTTGGTGTACATACTGGATTTACCCGGTGGCAAGGGTTTCGGATTCACAATGTCTTCTTGCAACTGGGTTAGCACATTGGCCAGTGCATGCGAGTTGCCCAAAGGGAAATAACCCGGGTAGCCAGCACCCAGCATGCCGATATTCCCATCAATGTAGCTGGCCACCACCGGGGTTCCGCTGCACACGGCTTCCATGATCACATGCGCTCCGCCTTCCATTTTACTGGCGTGAACCAGCACGTGGGCGCGTTGAATTCGTGTGCGGGTAGCGCCATGTGGCTGATTGCCCAGCCAGCGGTAATTGGGGCAAGCCTTCATGGTTTCTTCAGCAGCCTGTGCCAATTCAGGGTCTAAGGGCCCACCAATGTGGTCGATGAAAATATCAGGGTAGCCCCGCAGTAATACTGCTGCTTCCATCAGGGTTTGCGGCATTTTTTCATCGCGCAAATGCCCCACCATCACCACCTTCAATCGGCGTTTGGGTTTGGGCAAGGTTTTGCGTGAGGTGGTGGATTGAAAAATCACCGATGTTTTTTCTCGCAGGGCTTCGCTCAGTTTCTCGGTGCCTTTTTCTTGCAGCACGATCAAATGCCGCGCCAACTCCAGCGACTTTTGCGCGGTTTCATCAGTTTCAATGTCGCGGTACAGATCGGTGCCTGTCAGTGCCAGCACCAGCCCGGGGCTTCCTTGAGTGTCGACCCCATGGTTGTGTGCCCAAGCCGCAATGGAGTCGGCAGAACGCCGCGCATGCAGTGCGATCATTGCAACATCGCGTTGTGTGGCTGGCGTGTTTTCCCAATGCTTCACAATGCGCACATTAAAATGTTCGGATAAAAACAATTGCCAGCGGCGAGCGGTTTGCCAATTTCCGTTGTTGGAATTAGCAAGAGCTGGGCTTACGATGACGACAGACGGTTTAATCAAGACAACAGCCACTTCATTGGATAGGGGTGAATTGGGGGGCGAACCACCCAAGGTGGTACACTGCGACCCTGAAGAAGTTTACACGATACAACCCGCCATTCACCGCGAGAATCCGCATGCAATCAGCCCACGAATACCCTGTAATCCAATGGACCAGAGGCGAGGAAACCTTCAGTGCGCGCTGGCAGTCGGAGCGCAACCTGGCGGTGCCGGGCAAAGTGATGTTGGCCGACGACACACTGACTGCCGACATGGCTTATCGCCTGGCCTGTGAGGGCAATGTATTTTTGTGGCAAAGCGATTTTCAGAATGCCCGCCAATTGATGCAGGCCTTGGTGCGCCGGGTCGATAAAAATGCCGAGCACAAAAAAAGCAAGGCCGCCAAGTCTGGTAAGGACAATGTGGAGTATCCGCAAAAGTTTCACCTGTACCGTCAGGCGCAAGCCCAACGCGCGCGAATTCTGGGCTCCATCTTGATTCCGTTCAACGCCAATTACAGCATTCCACTGCGCCGTGCGCCCGACGTGCTGGCAGCCTGCACGGAAGCATGGGGTGAGCCTCAAGTGGACGGCCCGATGATCGTGATTTCACTGCGCGAAATGATGGGCGTGGTGGGTGCGCATGAATGGCGTAAGAAGGGCGTGGATGTGCCAGCCCTTGGTGACCCGCCCAGCAACCGCATTCACCCGTACTACGGGGTTTTTTCGCCTGTGCGCGGCGAGTATGTGGATTTGGTTCTGAAAGCGCCTTTGCCCAAAGCCTGTGAGGTCAACGGTTCGGCGGTGGATGTGGGCACGGGCACCGGTGTGTTGGCAGCGGTGCTGGCCCAGCGCTGGTTGAGCAATATTGTGGCCACCGACAACGACCCACGCGCACTGGAATGTGCGCAATTCAATATCCAGAATTTGGG
>FWPV01001397.1_pt1 | contig 67240 bp, 64 predicted proteins | sample 2228371 | NCBI WGS metagenome assembly FWPV01 (sample SAMEA103939776, study PRJEB20133) | metagenome
GCAGGGTTCTCCTTACAAGATTTCTTTTTCCCGTTCCAACTCCCTCTCTTCTGCTTCTTCCTTCTCTTTTTTTTCCTGACAATTAATACAGAGAGACGTCCAGGGAATTATTTTCAACCTCTTCTTATTAATAGGCTGGCCACAGCTCTGGCATATACCGTATTCACCTTTCTCCAGGCGGCGGAGGGCTGCCTGGATCTGAGAGAGTTGCTCTCTTTCGGCATCCGTCAGGCTAAGCAGGAATTCTTTGGTATAAGAACTTTCTGCTTTATCCACCGCATCCTGAGCGATGTTGGTCTCCATCTCCTGACTTTCCTGGTAATATTGCTGCATTTTCCTCAGGATAGCTTGCTTCCTTTCCAGAAGCATGTTTTTAAGTTCCTGAAGGTCCTTTTTACTTAATGCCTCACCTTTACTTGGCATAAGGCCATCCTTTCATGAGAGTTAATGCCCGATAAATCTGCTCCAGCAAGACCACCCGGCTGAGCTCATGACTCATGGTCAGTTGCGACAAGGAAAGAAGCTCATCCGCCTGGTCGAGAAGTCTTTCATCCAGGCCAGCAAATCCTCCTATAATAAACGTCAGCGGCCGTGAATTCGTTTCGATGAACCTCTTCAGCCACTCACTGAACTCGGCGGAGGACATTTCCCGGCCGCGGTCGCTGAGGCAGACGAGATAATCATTGCCTATATATTTTTTAAAATAATCAGCTTCTCTGGCCTTTATCTGGGATAAAGGCTCACTTTTAAGACCCCGCGCTTCTTTTGTCTCTATCAATTCCAGGGGAACAAGCCGCTTTATGCGACGGGCATACTCCTCAATCAGCTGCTCCAGCAGTTTATTCTTCGTTTTTCCGGGCCAAAGAAGCTTAATCATCCATTCACCTGTCGGTTAAAACCCCCACCACTCAGAATCGGGGCCAATTATAAATAGCGACAGTTTACGTAAATGTCAATAGCTTCGCCGGGTTATTTCAAAATCAAAAAATCATACCTTAGGGTTTGACATGAAGAGCCGGAGCATCACCCCAGAGTTTTTCTAAAGCATAATATTCCCTCGCCCGGGGCGAAAAAATATGGACAATAAAATGGCCGTAATCCATTAAAATCCATTCGCCGTTTACCTCACCCTCGACGCCCAGCGGAAAAATGTTTTCATGGCCTAAATTTTCTTCAATTGCCTGATAAATAGCTATATTCTGCCGAGTTGAATTTCCGTGCATGATGATAAAATAATCAGTGAAGCTAGAAATTTCCCGCAGGTCCAAAACGACAATCTCCGCCGCCTTTTTTGCCTGGCTTATTTTAAGAGAAAGGCGCACTTCCGCCGGCAGGCTGCGCCGGGTAAGTTTTTTCTTTGACGTTAAAGTCATGGGAAATCCTGATAAAGATTTTTTCGTTGGATATATTTTTCCACGGCTGGTGGGACCAACCGCGAAATTGGCTCTCTCTGATGAATTCGTCGGCGCACTTCGGTTGATGATACATCTATGGCTTTAATCGGGAGCAGAAAAATCAGCGGCCCAGATTCAGCCAGCGGGTTGAATCTTTTAGCGTTCAGCCGGCGCAGCCGAGTCCTCCAGGGTAAGTCGACGGCCTTAGCCGCCTGGCGGAGAGAAAAACCAGGCCGACTCACGACGACGAAAGAACAGCTCGACAGTAACTTCGGATATTCTTTCCAGGTTTTAATCTCCAGGAAAGCGTCGATACCCACTAAGAAAAAAACCTCGGCTCCGGGATAAAGCTTTTTTATTTTTTCCACGGTGATGATAGAATAGGATGGTCCGGAAGACTCAATTTCCACCGCGCTCGCTTCAAACCGGGGAAAAGGCTTCACGGCCAGCTTGACCATTTCTAACCTGTCCTCAGGCGGAGCTATCTCGCGACTTGCTTTATGGGGAGGCAGGTAACTGGGGATAAAGAGAATTTTATCCAGAGCCAGTCGCTTCTCCACCTCCCTGGCAACCTTTAAGTGGCCCAAATGAACTGGGTTAAAAGTGCCGCCAAAAAGCCCCAATCTTTTAATAGGAGCGGTGTTCATAGCTATTTTTTCTGCTCTCCTATTTTACCTTTTCGCCGGCAACTGGCTGAATCTCTTTCCCTTGGTCTCTTCTTGAAACATCTTCCACCAGGGCGGCCATGACGGCCACCAGTTTTTTTATCCCTTCTTCCTTAAGGGCCGAAATAGTTATAAAAGGAATTTTTTCCTTCCGGGCCAATCTGCTTAAAGCCTTAAGCCGCGAGCGGTCAGAGGAAAGAAGGTCAATTTTGTTAGCCACCAGAATTTGAGGCCGTCTCAGCAGCTCAGAGTTATAAGCTTCCATTTCGCGAAGCACTACCCAATAATCATCTTCCGGATTTCGGCCGGTATAAGGAGAAACATCAACTATATGCACCAGAACCTTGGTTCTCTCGATATGCCTTAAAAACTGAATTCCCAGACCATGCCCCAGATGGGCTCCGGCTATTATTCCCGGTATATCAGCTACGACCAAACTTCGGTTCTCATCTATGTCCACTACCCCCAAGTGAGGGGAAAGAGTCGTAAACGGATAATCAGCAATTTTTGGCCGGGCGGAGGAAATTTTTGAAATCAGCGTGGATTTACCTACATTAGGAAAACCTATCAAGCCAACATCGGCTATAAGCTTCAATTCAAGGATAAGTTCCCTCTCTTCACCCGGGGAACCAGGTTCTGCCTTTCGTGGTGCCTGGTTCGTAGGTGTGACAAAGCAAGCATTGCCTCTTCCACCTTTACCTCCTCGGGCCACCCGCAAAATGTCTCCGGCCTGACTAAAATCATGGATCAGCTCGCCTGTCACCGCGTCCCGCACCACCGTCCCAACAGGAACCTTTAAAACGAGGTCTTCTCCTTTTTTCCCGTGACAATTGCTACCTCGGCCATGGCCGCCGTTTTTGGCTCGGTTAAGCGGATGGTAGCGAAAAAAGGCTAAAGACTTAACTCTCTCCTCTGCTACCAAAATCACATCGCCCCCTCTTCCGCCCGAGCCTCCGTCAGGCCCACCGCGGGGAACGCCCCTCTCCCTCCGAAAACTAACACAGCCGTTGCCTCCCCGGCCAGCTTGCACCACTATTTTTACCTGGTCAACAAACATTAAACTTTAAACTTTAATACGAAGCCATAAAAAAAGGACTGCCCCCAAGATTTAGGCTTACTTATTCCCATTCAGAAAATAAAAAAGAAAATAAGGAAATCTTACTCCGGAAGAATACAGACAAATTTTCCCCTCGGTCCCTTGTCCTGGAAAAATACTCTTCCGTTGATTAAAGCATAAAGCGTATCGTCACTTCCTCGTCCGACATTTAAGCCTGGCTTAAGGCGTGTGCCTCGCTGGCGGACAATAATGCTTCCTGCTGTTACCAGTTGGCTCGCAAAGCATTTAATCCCGAGCCTTTTTCCCCGGCTATCTCGGCCATTACGGGCACTGCCACCTGACTTCTTATGGGCCATGATTTATCTCCTGCATCTGGTTATTTCGTTTTTTCTCGTTTCCTTTTTGGAGATAAAGACTCTGATTTAATTTTTTTTCTCTCTTCCTCTTTTTTCGCTTCGGCCTCTTCCCCTGAAGCGCGATGCGGCTCGCTCTTTTTCTTTCCTTCCCCTCTGGGCTTTTTTTCTTCCGCCGGCGCGGTAGAGGCTGGGGGCATGACTGGCTGCTCTGTAGTTTCTTGTGGTTCTGGTACCTGGGCCAAAGTCACAGGCTTTTCTCTATATTTCTCGATATCGGGAATAATCTCTAAAATTTTTACCCGGGTCTGAACCTGACGGTGACCTCTCTTTTTTTTGTACTGCTTCCTTCTTTTTTTCTTGAAAACAATAACTTTATCGTCTTTAAATTCACCAATCAGCTCCGCTTTAACCAAAGCCTTCTCCAGGCAAGGGGTACCAAGGAGAGTGTTTTCTCCGTCGTCGATTAAAAGGACTTCCTGGAAATCAATCTTATCCCCTGGTGCGCCACGAAGCCTCTCCACAGCCAGAATATCCCCTGGCTCAATACGATATTGCTTTCCGCCTGTCCTAATTATGGCAAACATAGCCTCTTCTTACCTCAATGATAAAGGAAAAATTAATCTATCATACGACCTTGTCTCTGTCAAATAGCGGTTTCTCGATAATGAAGAGAATGGTCAACAGAGGAGGGGAGCAGGAGGGAAGAGGCAGAAGGCTGGCCAAATATAGGCAGTTTTCATCCATTATCTTCCCTCTGTTTCTCCCGCCAATTTAACCTGTTTAAAAAGAGACTCCAGACAATGCGGCATCCTTCCGTTGCCTAAGCGGAAGCCAGGCAAAATTCCTTTTTCCGGCTGAAAATCCTTGAGCCATAGAACAAATTTCCTCTTAACCTTAGCTCTCTTCCTTGACAGCCGGGGAGGAAACATATTATCTTTTTTATCTCCGAACCGGGCGGTTAGCTCAGTGGTAGAGTATCGGTCTTACAAACCGGGGGTCACTGGTTCGAACCCAGTACCGCCCACTATTTTTTTATTTGGCGCCTTTTTAGCCAAAAGCTTTTTATAAGCCAAAATTAAATTTTTGGGGAAAAATGATGATTAAAACCAGAGGCCCCGCCGCAAAAAAGAAAAAGGGAAGAACAAAGAATTCCTTTTTAAAACCGAGGAAAAAATCATCGACGGATTTTTTTGAGCTTTTTTTCCAGCATATTCCTCATGGCTGCCTTCTTCTTGACCGTGAAAAAAAAGTCCACGCCGCAAACCAAACCGCCCTTGGGCTCCTGGGAAAAGAGTTCGTCGAATTAAGCGGCCAAACAGTCGACCAGCTTCTGACCACAGCTCTTCCTGTAGATTGGCATCAAGCTTGGAGGAAAAATGAGCCGCAAAGCTGGGAAATGCCGCTAAAACAAAGAACGGTTTTATGCTCCCTTCACCCACTTCCTTCAGGTTCGCCGGGTAGACCAGAAATGGCTGCTCTTTTCTTGGCCGATATAACCGAGCATAAAAAAGCACAGGAGATAATTAAACAGGAATTAGAAAGACAAAGGTTTCTTCTGAGTTTAGCTTCTTCTCTCTTGAGCAGTCCTTTTGAAAAAATAGATAGCCTCATCCAGCAATCCTTAGAAAAAATCGGACAAAGCGTAGAAGCTGACCGGGCCTCTTTAATCTGTGAAAAAGGCGGCGGACAATATGGCACCTTAGTGGCTGAATGGCGCACCCGTGACCGACCAACCTTGCAAAAAAAGCTCCAGAAGATAACCCCTTTGAGCTTTCTAAACTGGTATGAGAGTTTGCGACAAAAAGAAGTGGTACGCGTCTCCTCTCCGGAGGACGTTCCTTCCGACTCCCTCGAAAGAAAATTCATGACGGAAAACGGCATAAAAAGCATATTATTGGTTCCTTTGATTCAGGAGCAGAGGACTATCGGATGTCTGGGCATTTCGAGCAGCCGCGAAATTACCTGGGAGGAGGAGACTATTAATTTCCTCTCCCTCGCGGCTGAAATTTTTAGCAGTGCAATTAAACGGCGGCAGCGAGGTCAGACGATGGCCACCCTCCTGCATATAGGCGAAGCCGCCGCCATAGCCCGAAACCTGGAATCTTTATTAAGGATCATCCATGAGTCAATCTCTGAATTGATGCCCGCGAATAATTTTTACCTCGCTCTTTATGACCGAGAGAAAGAGTTGGTCTATTTTCCTTATTTTGTCGACGAAAAAGACGAGACCCCCGTACCTCGCTCTCTTCGCCGGGGAATAACGGAATACGTCCTCCGCACCGGACAGCCTCTATTGGCTAAAAAGGAGGATATCGAGGGGCTTATTTCTCGAGGGGAGATTGAACTCTTCGGCACTATTCCTCATGTCTGGCTGGGGGTTCCCTTGAAAATTGACGGCCAGACCATCGGCGTCATGGCTCTCCAGAGTTATGACCAAAATATTACTTACACCCCTGACGACGAAGCTCTGTTGCGACTGATTTCAGAAGATGTAGCTCTGGCCATTTACCGGAAGAAAAGTGAAGAAGAGTTGGCAGAAAAGGAACAATTCCTCCGCCATGTTTTTATGAGTATCCAAGATGGCTTGTCTATTATTGACCGGGATTATCGCCTCCTTACAGTTAACCAGTCCATAGAACGCAAGTATGCTCGGGTTAGGCCGCTGGAAGGCCAAAAATGCTATGAAGCTTTATACGGTCGGAGCGAGCCTTGCCCACCGTGCCCGGGACGCCAGACCATAGAAACGGGGCTTCCTTCGATGGAAGTAATTCCCTTCGCCTATCCTGAAAGTCAAAGTCAGGGCTGGCTGGAAGTCTTTACTTTTCCTTTGCGAGATAAAAACACGGGCCAGATTACAGGCGTTATTGAATACATTCGGGATATCACTGCCCGGAAGCAAGCAGAAGATAAACTAAAAGAAAGCCTGAACGAAAAAGAAACCCTGCTGCGGGAACTTCATCATCGGGTGAAGAATAACATGCAGGTTATCTCTTCTCTGCTTAACCTGCAAGCTAATCATGTGACTGACCCTGTTGCCAAGGAAATGTTCCATGAAAGCCAACGCCGTATCCGCTCGATGGCTTTAGTCCATGAAAAGCTCTATCAATCAGCCAATCTCTGCCGCATTGACTTCGGTGAGTATTTAAAGCACTTGTCCACTCATCTGTTCCAGTCCTGCGGCGTAAGTACTCATCGCGTCCATCTTCATCTTGAACTCGAGGAACTGCCGCTCGAAGTAAATACCGCTATCCCGCTCGGCATGATCTTTAATGAAATCATGACCAACGCCCTGAAACATGCTTTCCCGGGGGAAAGAAAAGGTGAAATTAGGGTAATTCTTCAACGGTTTCGACCTGGAAGAGCTTCGCTGGAAATAAAAGATAACGGCATAGGCCTGCCTCCTGGTTTTTCGTTGGAAAATTCGGAAACCTTAGGCCTCCAGATCATTAAGACCTTAAGCCATCAAATCCGGGCAGATGTAATAATCGAAGTGGAGCATGGCACTTCCTATAAAATTATATTCTCCTACCCGGAGTCCTCTTGACTCTTTTCACCTTTAATTTTTATCCTCGATTAAAATTTCTATTTCCAAATGAAGCAGCGACAAATATAATAGAAGGATAATCTCATGAGTTCTAAGATTCGTCTTCTGATCGTCGAGGATGAAGCCCTCGTCGCCCGTGACCTGGAAAGCATGGCGCAAAGAGCTGGTTATGAAGTTTGTGCTACTGCCACCACGGGCGAGGAAGCTCTAAATATGGCGCTGACTATGCGTCCAGACCTGGCCCTCATCGACATCATCATCAAAGGGTCGATAGACGGTATCGATGTGGCCCGCAAAATTTGGCAAGACATGCAAATTCCAGCTATCTATGTCACGGCCTATGCCGATGACTCGACCCTTAAAAGAGCTCGCGAAACAGCGCCTTTCGGTTATATTCTAAAGCCTTTTGACGAGCGAGAGTTAAGAGTGGCCGTGGAAACGGCTATTTATAAAAGCCAGATGGAATTAAAACTGCGCGACCGAGAGAAGTGGCTGGGCACCATCCTGCAAAACATTGATGACGCTGTTATCGCTACGGACAACGAGGGTAAAATAACTTACCTTAATCCATCAGCGGAAAAACTGACTGGCTGGCGGAGGACAGAAGCCTTAGCCAAACCTTTAGCCAAAGTATTCCGGATTGTCACCAGCCAGGAAAAGCATGCGCCGCCGGAAGTTTTTCTTCAGTCTAAAAAGGGTGAATTAATACCTGTAGAATACACGGTGACACCCCTTAAAGTAAAATCTCCCCAGATTAGTGGCGAGGTAATCGTCCTGCGGAACATAAGCGAACGGCGGCGCGCGGAAAAAGAAATTATGGAAGGGTGGAAACGCCTCCAGCAAGCTCTGGAAGGAACTATCCAAGCGTTAGCTTTAACTATCGAAATTCGCGACCCTTATACAGCTGGCCACCAACGTCGGGTGAGCGAGCTGGCCTGCGCCCTGGCTAAGGAAATGGGGATGCCTTCGGAAGAGCTTCAGGCCATCAAGGTTGCCGGAGATATCCACGATATCGGCAAGATTTCTGTCCCGGTAGAAATCCTTGGCCGGCCGTCAAAACTCAACGAAGTCGAATTTGGCCTGATCAAGACTCATCCACAAGTCGGCTATGATATCCTCAAGAATATTGATTTCCCCTGGCCCGTACCCCAGATTGTTCTCCAGCATCACGAAAGAATAGATGGCTCCGGATATCCCTCTGGCCTCAAAGGGGAGGAAATTCTGCTCGAAGCAAGAATAATTGCCGTGGCCGATACTGTAGAAGCCATGGCTTCCCATAGACCATATCGGCCCGCTCTGGGTATAGAAAAAGCCTTAGCGGAAATCATGAAATTCAAGGGGATTCTCTATGACAGCGAGGTTGTGGATAACTGTGTTCGGCTTTTCCGCTCTGGCCGTTTTCAGTGGTCATAACCAAATCATCGAGCCATCTAACTTATCCACAATAAATCCCTAAAAAAAATAGCGCCCCCGACGGGATTTGAACCCGTGTTGCCGCCTTGAAAGGGCGATGTCCTGGACCGAACTAGACGACAGGGGCGCTCAGGGATGGTGAGCCGTGCTGGACTCGAACCAGCGACACCCGGCTTAAAAGGCCGGTGCTCTCCCTCTGAGCTAACGGCCCATAGGAGAACCCGTATATTTTAGCTTATAAAAAGATAGAGTCAAGCTCAGCTAAGCAGTTCAAACCGAATGATTACCCAGCGGCCGCGGTAATTCATGTTGGTAGCTTCTTCTTTTAATTCATACCGGCGAAGATAGAGGCGGTAGTTTTTCTGATTCCCTTCTCGGTCAGTAATCCGAACCTCCACCTCCTTAGCATGCACATTGCCAGTTAAGTCACGGACGCCAGGAAGCTGGGACATCCCTAAGGAAAAGAGGGTAATCTCTTCTTCTTTAGCCGCCGCGGCCTTCGCGTCGTTATACTGTTTCTGAAGTTCCTTATGCAGGTTATATTCCTGGTCGTATTTCGCTTGCAATTCTTCTACTTTTTTCTTAGCTACGGCTCTGGCCCCGCCTGTGCGGGCGGCATCCAGTTCACTCTGGGCAGCATCTAAAGCATCCTTAGCATCCATGGTTGGGCCAATATGGTCTTCGACTTTTTTCTTGAGCTCCAATTCTTTTTTGTTTAATTCAGGCAGGGTTGCCGGTTCTATTCTTTCAGGAGTAACAGAGGTTATCTGCCAGTTAGCTACGTCAATTTCCACTGGTTCCAAAGCCATAGTAGAAAGAGTGGTTAAATCCCGTAACTGAAGCGCGTTAAAATATCTTTTTAACAGAGCTTCCTCGGGGTGAGAAGCACAGCTGGAGAGGGCCAAAAAAGCACCGATAAGGCCGATAATTATTAGCCCCTTCCTGGTCATGTTTCCTCCTTCCAATAAAATTGATGTCATTTTAATTTTACTTTTTTTTCAACTAAAAAAGCAAGCTTAAAAATTCGTTCCTCTTCAAAAGGTGGTGCCATAATCTGGATCCCTAAAGGAAGGCCATCGGCCGTAAGACCAGAAGGAACGGAAATGGCGGGAAGACCAGCCAGGTTGGCGGTCACCGTAAAATAATCAGAAAGATACATAGCAATCGGGTCCATCTTGGCACCAAGAGGAAAAGCTGGTTCAGGCGTGGTCGGGGTGAGGATCAGGTCTACGCGGGTAAAGGCGCGGCGCATTTCTTCGGTTATCAGCCAGCGTACGCGCCTGGCGCGGCCATAATAAGCTTCATAATAACCGGCGCTGAGAGCAAAAGTCCCCAGCAGAATCCTTCTTTTTACCTCAGGACCAAACCCGATCGTCCTGGTAGAGGCATACATCCCCTGGAGATTATTCTCGCCCGGATGCCTAAAGCCGTACTTTACCCCATCATAACGAGCCAAATTAGAACTTGCTTCCGAGGGAGCTATTAAATAATAACAAGGAAGAGCGTATTCCCAGAGAGGAAAATCTACCGGCTCTAACAGAAACCCTTCTTTTTCTAACAGGTGGAGGAGGTCAGAATAGTTCTTTTTCACTTCGGGCGAGGCATCTCCAATCCTGGCCTCCTCCAGATAGCCCAAACGGAACCTTGATTCAGGTAAATCGAGTGAGGCTGAATAAGCTGGAACCTCTCGGGCCACGGAAGTGGAGTCCTTTGGGTCATAGCCAGCTATGACTTCCATTAGCCGGGCGCAATCCCTAACCGAGCGAGCGAGCGGCCCGATTTGATCCAGCGAAGAAGCAAAAGCGACTAAGCCATATCGAGACACGCGGCCGTAAGTCGGTTTAAGCCCGACCAAACCGCAAAACGCGGCTGGCTGACGAATTGACCCGCCTGTATCCGACCCTAAGGCACCGGCAGCCTCGCAGGCCGCGACTGCTGCTGCTGACCCGCCGCTTGAGCCGCCAGGCACACGCTTATCATCATAAGGATTACTGGTCGGGAAAAAAGCTGAATTTTCGGTAGATGAACCCATGGCAAACTCATCCAGGTTCGTTTTTCCGATGATGATCGCCCCTTCAGCCAGTAAACGATCGATAACCGTGGCATTGTAAGGTGGAATGTAGTTTTCGAGGATACGCGAGGCACAGGTAGTTTTTATGCCCGCGGTAAGAATATTATCCTTTATGGCTAAAGGTACACCCGCCAGCTTGCCCTTTTCTCTGCTCTCGTCTATCTCCTTAGCTCTCTCTCGTGCAGCGTCAGCCACGATGGTGATAAAAGAGTGCAGCCTGGGTTCCTTTTCATTTATTATATTTAAATATGCTTCCACAACCTCCTGGGCCTTAATCTCGCCCTGCCGTACCAGATGACTAATCTCTGACAAAGAAAGTTGAGGGATATTTTCTTTCATCGTTCTTCAATGACCTTGGGCACTTTAATAAAATGCTCGTCGCTTTCTGGCGCCGCTTGCAAGACTATTTCTGGAGGAAAAGATACCCCGACGTGATCAGGGCGCATCCGCAGAGCCAATCCTCCTCCTTCCGGGGACGCATTACTTTGGTCTAAAGCGAGCTCGGCCAGCTTGCCAACCCAGAGGACAATATTTTCTAACTGGGGCTGAATTGTCGCTTTTTCTTCTGGCTCAAGCCGAAGCTGAGACAGACGACAGAGATGTTCTAAGTCAAATGATGAACTCATGCTTGGCCATTATAGGCAATATTTAGCTTAAAAATCAATCAGCCTGAATTATAAGCAGGCCTCCCTTTTCCGTGTTGAACTAAGCACTTCTTTTTCTTTTTAACGGGAAATTAATAATCCAGAATATTTTGATTTCTATCCCAGCTCGCTTCCTTTAATATTTATATTTTTTTATTATTTCCCCGCCAACGGGTTTAGGACGAATTCAAATTTTGAAAGCTTCATTTCTTTTAGGCTCTTGCGGCTTTCTTGTGGTTAAAGATGAGAATTCGGGGACATTCTGAAGGGAAGAGAATGTGATTTGTTCCAGAACCTGTAAGAGTATTTGTCTAAATATCAACCGGATACCAAGCTTGCAGCCTAAACTATTCTTTAAAGAATTTTATCGAAGAGCTGTTCCTATGATCATGGAAAGAAATCATCCTTTATGGTTACCCATTAAAACGGCGGAAGAGCCTTCTTTTATTTAACCCTAACTTGTTGAAGAGCCCCATAATCCAGGCTGAAAAACCCGTCCCAAGATGAGAGGAGCTGTCCGTTTCCATAAGAAAAAAGCGAGCCTCAGCTCATAGCCAGCGTGGGGCAAGACACCTCCAGCTTGAGGTCTATTTCCTCCTTCCTTTTTCTTTTTTTTATTTTTTCTGTTGACAAGGCCATTCAGATATCACTAAAATTCTTTTCCTGAAATTGCCGGCATGGGGCTCCGGTAATTTTAGGCTGGATTGATGCAGGAAAAAGATTTATTAGAAGGCTCGGACTTATTCGGAGGAATTATTTTATCCCCCGAGAATTAATCTTATATTAATTTTATGGCCTTCACTAATCAAGGCAGGCAAAGGCTTCTGGGAAAAGGGGTTTTTCTTTATTCTTTCAGGCTATTTTTACCTTCCCAGGAAGCCTTTTTTACCCAAAATTTTTCTATTCTTAACCCAAGGAGGATTCATGGAGATTCATCGCCAAGTCAAATATGAGGAAGAGTTAGATAAATCCTTCCTCGAAGAAATTAAGGCCATGTCCGGCGCCGAAGACATTGACCGCTGCATCTCCTGCGGCACTTGCAGCTCCTCTTGTCCCATGTCGGTTTACATGGATTATCCTCCCCGCAAAATCATCGCGCTGGTGAAAAACGGGTTAAAGCAAGAGGCTCTGCGCAGCTTCACCATCTGGCTCTGTTCCTCTTGTTATTCCTGTCAAGTGCGTTGCCCGTCCAAAATCGAGATCACCGAAGTGATGTACGCCCTGAAAAGAAAAGCGATGGCGGAAAAAGTTTATCCCGAAAAGCTACCCATTCCTGTTCTCGACAAAGAGATGAGCCAGCTTATCAAAAACTATGGCCGCAATTCTGAGCTATGGCTCATCCTCCGGCTTTATCTCAAATCACGTAATTTGATGGGTTTATTAAAAATGGCGCCTTTAGGCTTAAAGCTGATGAAGACTGGCCGGATGAGCTTCAAGAGAGAAGCTATTAAAAACAGGCAACAAATCAAGAGCCTTTTAAACGCGATTAAGGAGGCAAGTTGATGAACGGCTATGTTTACTATCCCGGGTGCTCTCTTAAAGGAAACTCTAAACAATATGAAGAATCTATTCTCCCTGTCTTCAAGGAATTAGGCTTGCCTTTGCCCGAGCTGGAAGACTGGAATTGCTGCGGGGCCACCGCTTATTTCTCGGTAGATGAAACCATGGCCACGGCCATCTGTGGACGAAACCTGAGTCTGGCCGAAAAACAGGCTAAAGACATCATGGCTCCTTGCGCTGGCTGTTATCTCACTTTAAAAAAGGCCAATAAAACTCTCCGGAGCGACACTGAAAAAGCGAAAAAAATACACCAAGCCCTCGCCCAGGCAGGTTGTCCTTACCAGGGAGGGGTGGAAATTAAACATCCCCTTGAAGTCCTGGTCCAAGACATTGGCCTGGATAAGGTCAAAGAAAAAGTCAGGCACAAACTGACTGGCCTAAAAGTTGCTTGTTACTATGGATGTCAGTTAGTCCGACCCTTTACTGATTTTGACGACCCCGATTATCCCACCTCCCTTGATAATTTGATGGAAGCCATCGGCGCTCAACCCGTCCCTTATTCAGCTAAAACCCGCTGTTGCGGCGGTTCCTTAACAGGAACCATCGAAGAAGTGGGCAAGAGGCTTAATTTCATCTTGCTGAAAGAAGCCAAACGCCGGGGCGCCGATGCCTTAGTCACCATTTGTCCCCTCTGTCAATTTAACCTGGAAATCCTCCAGCACAAAATGCCTAAAGCTTATGGTGAAGATGTCACCATGCCCATCCTGTATTTTAGCCAATTGATGGGGTTGGCTTTTGGCTTAGCTAAGGAAGATTTAGGCTTTAACCGGTCGATTATTGACCTCAAGCCTCTCTGGCAAAAAATCGGGAACGGAGGAAGCCGATGAACCAAAACGGTCAACCAAGAATAGGCGTTTTTGTCTGCCATTGTGGCACAAATATCGCGGGCCGGGTCAATGTTTCTGAAGTAGTGGCTTTTGCTTCCCAACTCGATAACGTCGTCGTGGCTAAAGAATATAAATTCATGTGTTCTGACCCGGGTCAGGAGCTCATCCGCCAGGCCATAAAAGAGAACAATTTAAACCGCGTGGTCGTGGCATCTTGTTCGCCATTGATGCATGAGCCAACTTTCCGCGCGGTTACCTCAGAAGGCGGGTTAAACCCCTTCTTTTTTCAAATGGCCAACATTCGCGAGCAGGTTTCCTGGGTAACCGAGGATGCAGAAAAGGCGACCAAAAAAGCCAAAGCTGTGGTCTCGGCGGCGGTGCGGCGGGTAGCCCTCCATGACCCGTTGATGAAAAAAGAGGTTCCTGTCCGTCCTGAAGTATTAATCGTTGGTGGAGGAATAGCCGGTATTCATGCTGCTTTGACCTATGCCAACTCGGGCAAAAAGGTTTATCTGGTGGAAAAAGAGCCTTCTATAGGCGGTCATATGTCTCATCTGGATAAAACCTTTCCCACGCTTGATTGTTCAGCCTGTATCCTTACTCCCAAGATGAGCGAAGTGGGTAAACATCCCAACATTGTGTTGATGACCTGGAGTGAAGTGGAGGAGGTTTCCGGGTTTGTCGGGAATTTTAAGGTCAAGATCCGGAAAAAGGCGCGCTATGTCGATTTAAGCAAATGCAACGGCTGCGGCGCCTGCTGGGAAAACTGTCCCACGACCATTACGCCTTCGGAAAGGATTATTCGTAAGGGAGACATAATCATCAAGGCAGTGGAGAAAGAAGCCTGAAATGAAACTGCGGGAAATCAAGGAGCTCCTGAAAGCTCAAGTCATCTGGGGTGAAGACCAGTTGGAGTCCGAGGTGGAAACAGCAGGAGCTTCTGACCTGATGAGCGACGTGCTCGCCCTGGGAAAACCAGGTATGCTTCTGATTACCGGGTTAGCTAACGTGCAGAGCGTGCGGACCGCAGACATTATTGAAGCCAAAGCCATACTTTATGTACGAGGGAAAAAGCCCGACAGCGAAGGAATTAGCCTGGCCCAAAAAAAGGGCATTCCCGTTCTTTCCACCGATTTGCTCATGTTTCAGGCCTGCGGCCTCCTTTATAGTCAAGGGTTAAAAAGTGTGAAGGACGAATAAAGCGGTCATGACCAATCAACAAAATAATGACCTCGAAGCGGGGCTCGTCCAGAGTTTTCCCATCTCCGGAGGTGACTTCCATCGCGCCGGCAATGTTTCCACCCAAATAAAAGAAATTTTAAAGGAGTTAGGTATAGAACCAACCATCATCCGGCGGGCAGCTATCGCCGCTTATGAAGCAGAGATGAACGTGGTCATGTATGCGCGCCAGGGAAATTTTACCCTTAAAGTCACGCCCAACCAGGTCCATTTTTGCGTGGAAGACGAGGGACAAGGCATCCCTGATATCAGTCTGGCGATGCAGGAGGGCTATTCCACGGCTACGCCTGAAATGAGAGAAATGGGGTTCGGCGCCGGCATGGGCTTACCAAATATTAAAAAGAATGCTGACCTTTTTGAGATTTCTTCCGAGGTGGGCAAAGGAACTTTCCTGAAAATCACTATCTTTTTAAATCAAAGGAAAGGCCAATGAGCCAATATTACCATTCTATCCGCTTCGATGAACAAAAATGCCGGGGCCGGATGCGCTGTCTTCGCGTGTGCCCTACCCAGGCCATCAGGGTAAGAAAAGGCAAGGCCAGGATGATTGAAGAAAGATGCATTGATTGCGGCGAATGCATCAACGTCTGCCCTAACGGTGCTATCATCCCGCTTACCGACCCCTTCGGTGAGCTCAGCCGGTTTCGGTATACCATCGCCGTTCCCTCCCCGGCTCTCTATGCTCAATTTGGCCGGGAAATTTTGCCCGATAAAATTCTGGCCGGTCTCAAAAAACTCGGTTTTGATGAAGTTATCGACCTGGCTTACACCTGCGGCGAAGTTAGCTTCGCGATTCAAGAATTTTTGCGCAATTATAATGGCCCACGGCCGCTTATCTCCAACGCCTGTCCCACGGTCGTTCGCCTCATCCAGGTCAAGTATCCTGAGCTAATTGACCATATCCTCCCGATCGATACTCCCCGAGAAATTGCTGCCCGGGAAATAAAAAAGAAAAAATCGCGGCAACTGGAGATTCCGGAAAAAGATATCGGCACTTTCTATCTCACTCCCTGCCCGGTGAAGATGATTTCGATAAAACAGCCTGCCGAAAAAGGCCGCTCCCATCTTGATGGTGCCCTGTCTATTGCCGACGTCTACGGGCCGTTGCTCTCTGCTTTGGAAAGTCTGGAGGAAGTCGAACCTTCTCGTCGGTCTTTGCAAAGCATCTGTATCTTGGGAATTGGCTGGGCTGTAGTTGGGGGTATGAGCCGCACCCTGCGGCTGCGGAACTCGATCGCCGTCTCTGGCTTATCAGAAATTATCAAAGTTTTCGATGATATCGAAAAGGGCAAGATTCGCAATATTGATTTTATCGAGGCTTACTCCTGCACCCAGGGCTGCGTCGGAGGCTCCCTCACTGTGGAAAATACTTATAGCTCATATAACAAAATTATCAAATTAATCGAGACCCTTGAATACGAGGAAGTCAAGGCTTGTCCTGATATCCGGGAAGTCAGACGACGCTACGAACAAAAATATTATTTCATCGAAGGCCAGCTCGAACCCCGGCCCCTTTCGCCGCTCGACGAGGATATTAGCCGGGCCATTGAGAAGAAAAAACAGAAAGAAGCCATTTATGACAAGCTACCACAGATTGATTGCGGCGCCTGCGGCTCGCCCACTTGCTTGGCCTTTGCCGAAGACGTGGTTCAAGGCCAGGCTGAGATTAGTGACTGCGTTTTTCTTTGGCCGCAGAAAATAGTCGAACTGGCTCAAGAAATCATTTCTCACGTGGAAAAAACCGGCATAAGGAAAAAAGAAATGGAGGCGGCCTTCAAAAAAGATAAAAAGGAAAAAGGTCAATGAAAATAAAAGAAATCATCGCCAAGCTTGGCCTCGAAGTTATAACGGCTTCTGTTGATCTCGAGGCCCAAGTCACCGGAGGATATACTTCTGACCTTTTAAGCGATGTGATAGCTCATGCTCGCGAAGGGAACCTGTGGATAACTCTTCAGACGCATCCCAATATTGTGGCGGTGGCCCGACTCAAAGACCTCTCAGGTATTATCTTGGTTCATGGTCGGAAGCCGGAAGAGGAAACTAAACACAAAGCCGAGGAAGAGAAGATACCTATTTTGAGCACCAGGGAAGACTCATTTGTTATCTCTGGCCGTCTGTATGCTCTGCTGGAGAAAAAAGATTAAAGGATGTTTCGAGCCGTGAAGACTGACCTTCATATCCACACTTGCCTTTCTCCCTGCGGCGAGCTTCGTATGTCTCCTCAAAAAATCGCCCAAACAGCCAAGGAAAAATCGATCGAAATTATTGGCATTTGTGACCACAACTCCGCTGAAAATGTGCCCGCCTTGATCGATGCGGGCCGGCGATTAGCCATCCAGGTTATACCCGGAATCGAAGTGACGACTAAAGAAGAAGTTCATCTTCTGGCCCTTTTTGGCGACGCCGAATCCGCCTTCGAACTCCAGGAAGAAATATACCAGCATCTACCCGGCGAGAATAACCCTGACCTGTATGGCCTGCAGGTGGTGGTCAATGAAGAAGGAGAGGTGCTCAATTTTAACCAGCGCCTTCTCATCGGGGCAACGACTTTGGGTTTGGAAGAAACAATTGATTTAATCCATGAGTTAGGAGGGCTAGCGATTGCTTCTCATGTGGATAGGGAAGGCTTTAGCCTGATTGGCCAGTTAGGTTTTATTCCTGCTGGACTTCCGCTTGACGGCCTCGAAGTTTCGGCCAGAATGTCTCTGGCTGAGGCCAGGCAAAAATTTACCGAGCCCTATCCCTTGGTTACTTTTTCGGATGCGCATGACCTTTCAGAAATAGGCCAGGCTACAACCTCTTTTTGGCTAACCGAGGCGAGTTTCGAAGAGATCAGCCTCGCACTGCAGGCGAAGGGAGGCCGAGGAATTTTGCTTTGAGGATAACCATGGAAGATTTATCGCTCCACATCCTGGACATTGCTGAAAACGCCATAAACGCCGGCGCCTCCAAAGTGCAAATTTCCGTGATCGAAGATTATGTCGCCGACCTTCTTACCCTTGAAATAGAAGACAATGGCCGGGGCATGAGCGCTGAAGAATGTGAGCGAGCTTTGGACCCCTTCTATTCTACTCGACAAACCAGGCGTATCGGTCTTGGCCTTCCCTTCCTTCAGGAAGCTTGCCGCGCCGCCGATGGGCACTTGACTCTTGAGTCTGCGCCTGGCCAAGGGACGAAAGTAAAGGCAACCTTTCGGTTAAGCCACATTGACTTAAAGCCGCTTGGTGACGTGGCCCTCACCCTCATTGCTCTTCTGGCCGGGCATCCCGAAATTGAATGGAGTTACTATCATCGTCGTAACGGCTCAGAATTCGTTTTTAATTCCCAGGAATTCAAAAAAGAATATCCGGAATTAGCGCTCAATCATCCTGAGGTTTTAAAAGCCCTCAGGAATTATATTAACCAGAATTTATCTAATTTAAGGAGGGAACATGGTCGAAGCCAAAGTATCTGAAATCATGACCAAATATGCTCGCGATGAGAGTTCCCTCATCGCTATGCTCCAGGACATTCAGGAGGAGTATTCTTACCTGCCTCGAGAAGCTCTGGAGCAAATTTCCCGGGAAATGAACGTCCCGTTAAGCCGCATCCTAAGTCTGGCCACTTTCTTCCGTGCTTTCAGCCTGAAGCCAAAAGGCAAGCACCCGATTCATGTATGTCTCGGTACGGCCTGTCATGTCCGAGGAGCGCAACTGATTCTGGAAAAGTTCGAGCGCGAGCTCGGCATTAAATCAGGGGAGACCAGCGATGACCTTCTCTTCAGTCTGGATGCCGTCCGTTGCTTAGGATGTTGTGGATTGGCTCCTGTAGTGATGGTGGGCGAAGAAGTGCATGGAAAGGTAACCCAGACCAAAGTTCCGGGAATTATCAAAAAATATAAAAAATAAGGAGTCAGCAAGATGCCAAAGCTTACCTTAGAAGAGTTGGAAAAAATAAGAGAGGAAGCCAGGAAAAGTATTTTTATTCGTGAGCAGGGACAGTTCAGAGCTAAGATTATCGTCCACATGGGCACCTGCGGCATTGCGGCCGGCGCTCGCAATGTTCTAAATGCTTTTCTCCGCGAGATAGAAAAAAGTGGGGTGACGGATATTCTTCTCACCACTTCTGGCTGCGCCGGCCTTTGCAGTCGTGAACCAATGGCTACGGTCGAGCTGGCCGGCCAGGCGCCTGTAAAATACGTGGATTTAACCGAAAAGAAGGCGCAAGAGATTTTTGAGAAACACTTACTGGCCGGTCAGATAGTCACTGCTTATGCCCTGGGTATTGGCAGCGAAAAAACTGACTTGTAGGAAGGAGCAAAAAAATGGCGGAAGCAAAAGAACAACTTTATCGCGTCCACCTTATGGTTTGCGCCGGGACCGGATGCGTTTCAAACCACGCTTTCGAGATCAAGGAGGCCTTAGAGAAAGAGATCAAACGCCAGGGGTTAGAAAAGGAAGTCAAGGTGGTCACCACGGGTTGCAACGGGTTTTGCGAGCGAGGCCCCTTGATGGTCGTCCAGCCGGGAAACATTTTTTACCAAATGCTCACGGTGAAAGACATTCCCTATCTGGTCGAAGAGCATCTTTTAAAGGGAAGGCCGGTGAAAAAATTAATGTATCAGCCGCCGGAAGAAAAAGCACCGGTGCCCGTGCTGAGCGAAATCAATTTTTTTAAGAAACAGGTCCTGGTAGCTCTCCGTAACCGGGGTCTGATTGACCCGGAAAAAATTGAAGACTACATTGCTCGAGATGGCTATAAAGCCCTCGTCAAAGCCCTGACGCAAATGACTCCAGAAGAAATAATCCAAGAGGTAACACTTTCTGGCTTGCGTGGCCGGGGTGGGGCTGGCTTCCCCACCGGGCTGAAGTGGCAATTAGTCCGCAACGCACCTTCCCCCAACGGAGAAAAATTCCTCGTCTGCAACGGGGACGAGGGCGACCCTGGCGCATTTATGGACCGGAGCATTCTCGAGGCTGACCCTCATTCGGTCATTGAGGGAATGCTTATCGGCGCTAAAGCTATCGGCGCCACGCAGGGATTTATTTATGTCCGTAATGAATATCCCCTGGCAGTAAAAAGAATTTTCATCGCCCTCGACCAGGCCAGGCAGTATGGCCTTTTAGGTCATGATATCCTGGGTACCGGGTTCGACTTTGACATCCGCGTCGTCCGGGGCGCAGGAGCGTTTGTCTGTGGCGAGGAAACCGCTCTCCTGGCCTCCATCGAAGGCCGTTTGGGCGAGCCAAGGCCAAGGCCGCCTTACCCCGCCGAGAAAGGGCTCTGGGGAAAACCCACTTGCATTAATAATGTCGAAACCTGGGCTAATATCCCAGTGATAATTGACCGGGGCGGGAAGTGGTTTGCTTCGATCGGCACCGCCACCAGTAAGGGAACCAAAGTTTTCTCTCTGGTAGGAAAGATAAACAACACCGGTTTGGTCGAAGTTCCCATGGGTATAACTCTGAGAGAAATAATTTATGACATCGGCGGCGGCATTCCTGGAGGAAAAAAATTTAAGGCAGTTCAAACCGGCGGGCCTTCAGGGGGATGTATTCCAGCGGAAAAGATCGACTTGCCTATCGATTATGAAAGCTTAACCGAAGCAGGGAGCATGATGGGCTCCGGAGGCATGGTGGTCATGGATGAAGACACCTGCATGGTGGATGTAGCCCGTTACTTCCTTTCCTTTACTCAGGATGAAAGCTGCGGCAAATGCACTCCCTGCCGTGAGGGAACAAAGGCTATGTTGGATATTCTCACGCGCCTTACCGAAGGCAAGGGAACCGAAGAGGATTTAGTCCTCCTCGAAGAGTTGGCCCAAACGGTTAAAGAAGCTTCTCTTTGCGGCCTGGGAAAAACAGCTCCTAACCCTGTGTTGACCACGCTGCGCTATTTCCGCGATGAATATATAACCCACATTAGAGATAAAAAATGCCCTGCTCATGTCTGTCGTCAATTAAATGTCTACACTATTGACCCACAAGTATGTCTGGAAAAAGGTCATGGCTGTGACGTCTGCCGACGCAATTGCGCTTCAGAAGCTATCCTTGGGGCCAAGGGAGAAGCGCATAAGATTGACCAGTCAAAATGTATTAAATGTGGCGTCTGTTTTGACGTCTGCAATTTTAACGCAGTAAGGGTTGATTAAGGAGGTGAAAAGATGATTAACGTAACCATTGACGGTAAGAAAATCCAGGTGGAAGAAGGGACAACTATTCTCAAGGCGGCGGAAAAACTCGAGATAAAAATTCCCACTCTCTGTTATCACCCGCTCATCGAGCCTTATGCTGCCTGTCGCGTATGCTTGGTGGAAGTAACTCTGCGGGGGAAGAAGGAGCTAGTTACCTCTTGCAACAATAAAGTCCAGGATGGAATGGAGATCCAGACCGCCTCCCCTCGCGTGCTCCAAAGCCGTCGTCTTAACGTGGAAATGCTTTTAGCCCGAGCGCCGGCAGCCGAGCCGCTTCAGCGCTTAGCCCGAGAATTAGGCATTGAAGCTCCTCGTTTTCCGGTTAAAGACCCCAACGAAAAATGCATCCTTTGCGGCCTTTGTGTCCGAGCCTGCGAAGAAGTAGTTGGAGCCAGTGCAATAAGCTTCGTCGACCGCGGCACCGAGCGCAAAGTCATGCCTCCTTTTGGTGAACAATCAGCTGCCTGCATTGGCTGCACCGCTTGCGCCCATTTCTGCCCTACAGGGGCTATTACTTACGAGGACAAGTATGGCCGCCAGGTTATTCATAATGAGCTCTATCTCGGCCCGTCAACAGCCATCCGGGTTCCCATCCGTCAAGCAGTACCCATGGTCCCCTTTATTGACGAAAAAGCTTGCATTCATTTTAAGACAGGAAAGTGCCAGCTTTGTGCGAAAGTGTGTGACCGCCAAGCTATTAATCATGAGATGGAAGATGAAGTTATCGAGGTTGAAGTCGGCTCAATTATTCTGGCCACTGGCTTTAAGCCATTTGACGCGAAAAGAATTCCCGTCTATGGCTATGGTCGGCTGCCCAATGTTATAACCGCTCTGGAATTTGAGCACCTGGTCAATGCTTCCGGGCCTACCGGGGGCAAAATTCTTTTGGCCAACGGGAAGAAGCCTACAGCCGTGGGGATAGTCCACTGCGTTGGCTCAAGAGACGAGCACTATCACGAATATTGCTCCCGCGTCTGTTGCATGTATTCTCTAAAGTTTGCCCACTTGATCAAGGAAAAAACCGAGGCCAAAATCTATGATTTTTATATTGACATGCGTTGCTTCGGCAAAGGTTATGAAGAGTTTTACCATCGATTGCTTGAGGAGGGGACACAGTTCATCCGCGGTCGAGTCTCAGAAATAACTGATTTAGCTTTAACTAAGGAAGAGGAGGGCAAACTTATCATTCGGGTGGAAGATACGTTGCTGGGCATGGTGCGGCGCATTCCTGTTGATATGGTCATTTTGGCCACCGGGCTTGAACCAAGCATGGACCACAACCAGTTAGCTAAGACTTTCAACATTTCTTGCAGTCAGGACACCTTTTTCTTAGAACGACATCCTAAATTGGCGCCGGTGTCTACGTTTTCTGACGGCATTTTCCTGGCTGGCTGCTGTCAGGCGCCGCGAGATATTCCTGACACTGTGGCTCAGGCGGGTGGGGCGGCGGCTGAAGCCCTCGCCTTAGCGGACAAAGGCACGTTTGCCCTTGAACCAGTCACGGCCGAGATAAACGAAGAACTTTGTTCTGGCTGCCAGATTTGTGTCGGCCTCTGCCCGTTTACGGCGATCACTTATGATAAAGAAAAAGACATCTCGATCGTTAATGACGCCCTCTGCAAAGGATGCGGCACCTGTGTGGCTGCCTGTCCATCAGGAGCGGCTCAACAGAAGCATTTTCGAGATCCACAGATCATGGCCGAGATCGAGGGATTGCTGCTTCTTTAATTAATTTGGGAGGTAGCATCTGCTTTTTAATTTGGATATAATGTATCGCTCGGTTTAATGTCTCATGATTATTGCATGATGAGGAGGCATTGATGAGTAATGGTAGTTTCGAACCCCGTTTAGTAGGGTTCCTTTGTAATTGGTGTTCTTATACCGGGGCTGACCTGGCCGGCACTGCCAGGATGACTTATGCGCCCAATCTTCGTATTATTCGGGTAATGTGCAGTGGTCGGGTTGACCCCCAGTTTGTTCTTAAAGCTTTTCGGGAGGGAGCTGACGGCGTCCTTATCTCCGGTTGCCATCCGGGAGATTGCCATTATCAAGAAGGGAATTATAAGGCTTTACGACGCTATAAGCTCCTCGTCCGGATGTTAGAGCAATTGGGTATTGAAAAAGAGCGGTTCAGGCTGGAATGGGTTTCAGCATCCGAAGGAGTCAAATTTCAGCAGGTAGTTAACGAATTCACGGAGCAGGTCCGCCGTCTCGGCCCACTCAACTTCAAATTTAACGGAGGTTCTCATGAGCAAGCCTAAGGTTGCCTTTTACTGGTGTGCTTCTTGCGGCGGTTGTGAAGAGGCGGTCGTTGACCTGGCCGAAGATATCCTCAAAGTGGTAGAGGCGGTAGATATTGTTTTCTGGCCCGTAGCCCTTGATTTCAAGAAAAAAGATGTTGAAGCTATGGCTGATGGCTCGATTGCTGTCACCTTCATTAACGGTTCAATACGGCTTTCGGAACAGGAGGAGATGGTCCATCTCCTGCGCCGCAAATCTCAGCTTGTTGTCGCCTTTGGCAGCTGCTCTCATCTGGGAGGAATTCCTGGCTTGGCCAATTTCTGGAACAAGGAAACCATCTTTCGCCGAGCCTACTTCACCACTCCTTCCACTGTCAACCCGGAAGGAGTCGTCCCCCAAGAAAAAGTCGTGATCGAGGGTAAAGAACTTACTTTGCCCCGCTTTTACGACACGGTCAGAGCGCTCGACCAAGTAATCGACGTAGATTATTATCTCCCTGGATGTGCTCCTCCCCGCCATTTAATTCTTAATGCCGTGGGTGCCATTTTAGAAGGAAAGCTTCCTCCAAAAGGAACGGTTCTCTCACCCAATAAATCGCTCTGCGATGACTGTGACCGGAATAAGACCAAGCCAGAAAAATTGACCATTAAAGAGTTTAAACGGCCCTGGGAAGTTATCCTTGACCCGGAAAAATGCTTTTTGGCCCAGGGAGTAATCTGCATGGGGCCAGCGACGAGAACCGGCTGTGAGGAAAGATGCATCGAAGGAAACATGCCCTGCCGCGGCTGCTTTGGACCTACTGACCAGGTTTATGACCAGGGCGCTAAATTCCTCTCTGCTTTAGCTTCCCTCATTGATTCTAAGGATGAGAAGGAGATAGAAAAGATTGTCCAGACCATTGCTGACCCAGCGGGCACTTTTTATCGCTTTAGTTTACCCAAATCAATTCTTGGCCGAAGAAAGATGGAGGCAATAAAATGAGTCAGAGAATAACTATTGACCCAATCACCAGGCTGGAAGGCCATGGCAAAATAGAAATTTTCCTTAACGACGCGGGAGAGGTAGAAAGAGCATTCCTCCAAGTCCCTGAATTGCGCGGGTTTGAACAATTTGCCGTCGGTCGGCCTGTCGAGGAAATGCCTCGAATAACGCCTCGTATTTGTGGCGTATGTCCTACGGCTCACCATATGGCTTCGACCAAATGTGTCGACGCTGTTTTTCATGTCGAGCCCACCCCAACAGCCCGTAAAATAAGGGAGTTGATTTACAACACGTTTATGATGGAAGACCATACCCTTCACTTTTTCTTCTTGGGTGGCCCCGATTTTGTTGTGGGCCCCCAAGCTCCAGCCGCAGAAAGAAACATTTTGGGCGTTTTAGGGAAAGTTGGTCTGGAAATTGGTGGTCAGGTTATCCGGGTCCGTAGGGAGTGCCGAGAAATAATCAATTATCTCGGCGGTAAGGTCATCCATCCTGTGTGCGGGCTGCCCGGAGGTGTTTCTAAGGGTCTGGATGAGGAACACCGGCTAAAATTCTTAGAAACAGCTCGTTTCGCCGTCGAGTTTGCTCAGTTCGCCCTCAAAATTTTTGACGACGTGGTCCTCAAGAATAAAGAATATGTTGACCTGGTAGTGGGAGATGCTTATAAGTTAGTAACCTATTACATGGGGCTGGTTGATGAGAAAAACAAGGTCAATTTTTATGACGGAATGATCCGGGTCGTTGACCCAGAAGGAAAAGAATTCGCTAAATTCAAGCCGGCTGATTATCTCGACCATGTGGCCGAACACGTTGAACCCTGGAGCTATATCAAGTTTCCTTACCTGAAAAAGATAGGCTGGAAGGGTTTCGTGGAGGGGAAAGACACCAGCATTTACCGCGTGGCACCGCTGGCCAGGCTTAACGCTTCTGATGGCATGGCCACTCCTTTGGCCCAGCAAGAATATGAAAGAATGTATCAAGTTTTAGGCGCAAAGCCAGCTCATAACACTTTGGCTTTCCATTGGGCTCGTCTGATTGAGGCGCTGCAGGCAGCCGAGGCCATGGTAGCTCTGCTCGAGGATAAAGAAATTACCAGCCCTGACATCCGGCGGATTCCCACAGAAACCCCAACTGAAGGCGTAGGAGTAGTGGAAGCGCCGCGAGGAACTTTGTTCCATCATTATAAAACTGACGAACGAGGCATTGTCACCGAAGCTAACCTTATTGTCGCTACCATGAACAATTCAGCGGCCATCGCCATGTCCATAGAAAAGGCAGCCAAGGCCTTCATCAAAGGCGGGAAAATCTCGGAAGGGCTGCTTAATTTAGCCGAGATGGCTTTCCGTCCCTACGACCCATGCCATGCGTGTGGCACCCATGCCCTTCCAGGCGACATGCCTCTAATAATTAATGTTTACAACAGCCGCCGGGAGTTAATAGACCAACTGAAAAGAGATTAATTAAAATACCGGGTCGAAATAAAGGCGCCGGAGGAAAATTCGATTTTCTCTGCTAACAGTTTATAAATGCGCCTCACACTTTCTTCTTTAAGAACCAAGCTTATTCTGAGCTTTCTAGCTGTAATTATTCTCGGCGGCTTGATTTCGCTGGTGATTGGCTCCCGGCTTGTTCGCCGAACGCTCATAGCTCAGGCGCAGCTAAAAGTAAGGCATGATTTATCGGCCGCATGGATGGTTTTTCATGAAAAACTCAACGATATTCAACAGATTGTCACCTTGACCGCTTCGCGGGAAAGCATCCAGGAAGCTCTCCTGAGCGGCCAGACAAACATCCTTTGGCGCTATTTATCTCGCGTTAGAACAGACTTTGGACTCGACATACTTACCCTCACTGATGGCTCGGGCCGGGTAATTGTGCGGACAAGAAACCCCGGGGTTCTGGGCGATGACCAATCAGAGGATGAACTCGTTAAATACGCACTAAAAGGAGGAACTGTTGCCTATCCTCAGGCCATATCTGGGGAACAGCTTTATTTGGAAGGAGAAGACCTGGCCGCTCAAGCCTATTTTGAGTTCATCCCCACCCCTTTTGCGGCTCCCAAAGCCCAGAACTTTGAATCAAGAGGTTTGATGTTGAAAGCAGCCACGGCTATTCAAGACGGGACACATAAAACCCTTGGCGTGCTTTACGGTGGCATTTTGCTTAATCGAAACTACGAAATCGTTGACCGGATAAAAGAAATTGTTTTCAAGGGAGAAAAATATAAAGGCCGGGATGTGGGCACGGCCACTATCTTTCTTGATGATTTACGCATCTCCACCAATGTCCGCAACGAAAAGGGAGAGAGAGCGGTGGGCACCCTCCTTTCGGCGGAAGTAAAAAAAGCAGTCCTGGAGGAAGGCAAGGCCTGGATCGACCGAGCATTTGTGGTCACCGACTGGTATATTACTGCTTATGAGCCGATTAAAAATGTGGAGGGGAAAATAATCGGGATTCTCTATGTAGGCATGCTGGAAAAACCTTACCTGGATACAGCCAATCGTCTCATGATGACCTTTACCTTCATGGCTTCTCTCTGTGTAGTTTTTCTCTTGGTTATCCTTTATTTTTCTACTACCCAGATAACTCGCCCGCTTCAAAAAATGGTCATTGCTACCCAGGAAATAGCTAAGGGCGACCTCGACCATAAAGTGGAAATAAAATCCAGGGATGAACTGGGAATCCTGGCCGCTTCCTTTAACGAAATGACCGAGCAGCTCCGGAGAGCTAACGCCGAACTGGTCGAGTGGGGCAAAACGCTGGAGAAAAAAGTGGAAGAAAGGACAAGAGAGCTTACCGAGATGCAGACGAAGCTTCTTCAGTCAGAAAAATTGGCTTCTCTGGGCAAATTGGCGGCTGGCATAGCCCATGAAATCAACAACCCGTTGGGCGCTATTCTTATCTACAGTCATCTCCTTCTGGAAGAATCCCCGAAAAATACGCCAGCCTATGAAAATTTAAGAAAAATCGTCAAAGAAACCACCCGATGTAAAGATATTGTTAAGGGTTTGCTTGAATTTGCCCGGCCCAAGGAGCCGGAGATGACTCTGACCGACATCAACGAAACCGTGGACCGGGCTCTGGCCATTATCGAAAAACAGGCTCTTTTTCAAAATATAACCATAATAAAAAATTACGCTCAGCTTCCCCGGATAGTGGCTGATGCTTCCCAGCTTCAACAGGTATTCATGAATATTATTATCAACGCAGCAGAAGCCATGAACGGCCGGGGGACACTGACGATTACATCTTCGCTTGACTCGAAACGAAAACAAATCCGCATTTCTTTTACGGATACTGGTCACGGAATTCGTCCCGAGGATATGCCCCGACTTTTTGAGCCTTTTTTTACCACTAAAGAAGTAGGCAAGGGAACGGGGCTGGGATTGGCCATTAGTTACAGCATAATGCAAAAGCATCAAGGGACGATCGAAGTAGCCAGTCAAGTTGGCCAGGGGTCAACTTTCACGGTCATACTTCCTTGGTTAAAGGAATCAACCGATGATGGAAAGAGCTCAAATTCTCATCATTGATGACGAAGAAGCTATTCGCGACGCCATGCACCAGGTGCTTTCCCGCGAAGGCTACCAGATTAAAGAAGCCCGGGAAGGCAAAGAAGGACTAGAACTTTTTCAAAAAGAAACGTTTCATTTAGTTTTCCTTGACCTCAAGCTTCCTGGGATAAAAGGGATGGATATTCTGACCCAGATGAAAGAAACCAGCCCCGAAACGCCGGTGATCATCATCACTGGTTATAGCTCGATTGAGTCAGCCGTGGAAGCCATGAAAAAAGGGGCCTTTGATTACATGCCCAAACCGTTTACTCCTGATGAGCTGCGAGTAGTAACCAGGAAAGCTCTCGAAAGCCGACGGATGCTTATGGAAAACATGTATTTGCGCCAGGAATTAGAATCGAAGATAGAATTTGAGCTGGTTATCGGTAAAAGTCCAGCCATGCAGCAAATATTAGACATAGTCCGCCGCGTCAGTCCCACAGAGAGCACGGTTCTTATAACTGGAGAAAGTGGCACAGGCAAAGAGCTTATCGCGCGTGAAATCCATCGGCATAGCCGCCGGAGGAATGCTCCTTTTGTGGTGGTTGACTGCGGGGCACTCGTGGAAACCCTTTTTGAAAGCGAACTTTTCGGCCATGTGAAGGGCTCTTTTACCGGCGCGCACGAGACCAAGCATGGCCGCTTTGAAGTAGCTGACGGCGGGACAATTTTCTTTGATGAAATCTCCAACATCGGACCTAATATTCAGGCCAAGCTGCTCCGGGTCATTCAAGAAAGAGAAGTAACCCGCATCGGGAGCAGCCGGCCGATAAAAGTTGACGTCCGCATTTTAGCCGCCACAAACGAAAACCTGGCGGAGCTGGTACGGAAAGGGAGGTTTCGCGAAGACCTGTTCTATCGCCTTAACGTTGTCCCGCTTCATCTTCCGCCTTTGCGCCAGAGGAAAGAAGATATTCCTTTGCTGGCCGAACACTTCCTCCAAAAGTACAACCGACGAAGCAAGAAATTAATCAAAGGCATTTCCCCTCGAGCGATGAAAGCCCTGATAGAGTATGATTGGCCAGGAAATATTAGAGAATTAGAAAATACGATCGAAAGAGCGGTGGTCTTAGCCAGAGGCGAGGTCATCGACCTGGATGACCTTTTGACGCACGGCATTTCGGCTAAGGTATCCTTTGCTCCTCCCTGGCTGTCCACCACAAATACTTTGGCTGAGGTGGAAAAAGAATACATCAAAGCTGTTCTCCAGGAACAAAAAGGGAATAAAAGCGCTGCAGCCAAAATTCTTGGTATCGACCGCAAAACCCTTTGGGCGAAAATAAAAAAATATCAAATCGACGTGGAATCTGTTTAACCTTTTTTCGTCAGAACCAGTCAGCGTCCGTCCTTTTTTCCCCAACCTGGGGAAAATTGCCACGTCTTTTATTCTTTTTTCTGGCTAATAAAATCGAAAATTAAAAAAAACTTGTGCTAATTTATTAATTTACTTATATTTAAAAATAAAAGGGAAATTCGGGATAATCGGCATGCTTTTTGCATGTATTTTTTAAAGGTGCAGGACTAGGTATGACTATAAATAAAAAGGAGGAATTATTTTATGAAGGTAAAGGATCAAAACCATGAGGATACTTAAACTTAAAAAACAAAATCTCTTTCCTTTCCTGGAGACCATTTCCAACGGGGCTGAACTCTGGGCTCCCCTAAAAAAAGATAACAAAACATTCTTTTCTCCTCTAGCCAAAGATCAGATTCCTCTCATAGACCTCAAAGCCACCCGAACCCTTCTGCCGCCAAAGAAGCTGTTTGTTCCCCCCAGTTTCAACCTTTTCCACGTCACCCCGAAGGGGTATGAGGAAGATTATTCCTGGATTAAAGACCGGATCCTTTTCGGCATCCATCCCTGTGATCTTCACGGTCTTCTTACCCTTGACCGCATTTTTATCCAGAATTTCCCTGATTCCTATTATTTGCAAGCGAGAAAAAGGACTCTTCTTCTGGGCTTTTCTTGCTGGCCAGATGAATACTGCCTTTGCCAATCAACCCATACGGACATCATCGAAGAGGGCTACGACCTGTTTTTTACGGAACTGGAGGATAAGTTTCTCGTCTGGATTGGCTCCAGCCGGGGCGATGACCTGGTGCGGTTTAAACCAGAATTCTTCGAGGAAGGCCTGGATGCAAAAGATATCCAAGAATATATCGAGTGGCGGGAAAAAAGAGCCCAGGCTTTTCCGAGCAAAATTAATTTTGTCTTTATGCCTGACTTAATGGAGCTTAAATATCGCGACCTACTTTGGGAGAAGGCAGGGGCGGCCTGCTTGGCCTGCGGTTCTTGCTCTATGGTCTGTCCCACCTGTAATTGCTATAACGTAAGGGACGAAATTCTCTTAGCGGGAAAACCAGGCCGACGGGTGCGGGAATGGGATTCCTGCACCCTTCTCGAATATTCTCTCGTCGCTGGCGGCGAAAATTTCCGACATCATAAATCTTCGCGGCTAAAACTTTGGTATACCCATAAACTGCAGGCCTTTGGTTCCAAGTACGGCAAGCCAAGCTGTGTCGGCTGTGGACGTTGTCTGGTTACCTGCCCGGTTGGTATTAACGTGAAGTCCATAGCCGATGCCCTGGAGGGTAAACCGGTGGACGCCTTTTGGTCCCGATTCTCATCCGAGGTGACACCATGAAGGCAGAGACAAAAAATAATCTTCCTAATCCCTTTTTGCCCGAGCCAGCCAGGATAGTCCGGGCTTTCCATCTCACGCAGGATGTTAAATTCTTCCAGGTGCGGCTGGTGGACATGGAACGAGCCCTTGGATTTCGCTACCGGGCTGGCCAGTTTGCCATGCTTTCTGTTTTGGGCGCTGGCGAAGCTCCCTTCTCCATATCCTCTCCTCCTTCTCGGCCAGGCCTTCTTGAATTTTGTATTCGTCGCGTCGGCTCAGTAACCGAAGCCCTCTTCCGGTTAAAAGAAAACTCTCTCATAGGTTTGCGTGGACCCTACGGCAACGGCTTTCCTGTCGAAGCCATGGAGGGCAAAGATATCATCATTGTGGTTGGCGGGTTGGGTGCAGCCCCGCTTCGCTCCGTACTCCTTTATTGCCTTGATAACCGAGACCAGTTTGGCCGGATAAGCGTTCTTTACGGCGCCAAAAGGCCAGCGGAAATGATTTTCCGCGAAGAATACTTTGACCTCAAAAAGCGAGGCGACTTAGAGTGTCATCTGGCAGTGGATGCTGACGATACCGGCACCTGGACAGAAAACATAGGCGTGGTCACTACTCTTTTCCCCCGGTTAAAAGAGGTGGATGCGGAAAGGACTTTCGCCCTGGTTTGCGGCCCTCCGGTGATGTACAAGTATGTCATCCGGGAATTACTTAAACTTAATATCCCTAAGCATCAAATCCTCATGACTCTCGAAAGAAGGATGAAATGTGGCGTGGGCAAGTGTGGTCACTGCGCTATTGATTACATTTATACCTGCCTCGACGGACCTGTCTTCACTTACTGGGACGTGTTGCATATGAGAGAGCTCATTTAGGAGGTACTGACATGGATAAGCCCAAGACGAAAATAGGTGTTTATGAATTAACAGGATGTGCTGGCTGCGCGCTGCTCATTCTCGATTGTGAATCCGAACTGGTCAATATTTTTCAGGCCGTGGATGTCGAAGCTTTTCTCATGGCCAAAAGCGATAATCACCATGGACCAGTAGATATCGCCCTCGTGGAAGGCTCGGTGACCAGCGAGGAGGAAAAAGCTGAGCTGCTCGATATACGCCAGCGGGCTAAAATCGTTATGGCTATCGGGAACTGCGCCTGCGAAGGCGGAATCCAGGCAGCCTTAACCGCTTCCGGCACATGGTCGAAAGAGTTCCGCCAGGTTTATCAAAACCTGAAACATACCAATATTCACCCCATTCCTTCCCAACCTATAAATGCTTTCATTAAGGTGGACTATTATTTGCCTGGCTGTCCTATAGGCCAGGAACAATTTCTCTCCACTTTTACCCGTCTTTTGGCGGGCCATCCACCCGAGCTCTACCGGTTCCCGGTTTGCTTAGAGTGTAAATGGCGCGAGAATGAATGCCTTCTCAACCGTAACCTTCCTTGCCTCGGCCCTTTGACTAAAGCTGGGTGTGGGGCTATTTGTCCCACTCATAACCTACCTTGTGTAGGTTGCTGGGGACCGGCGGAAGAGGCCAACCGCTCCTCTGAGTTCCAGCTACTTCTAGAAAAGGGTTTTGACCTGGAAGCGATTAAAAGAAGGATGGCCATTTACGCCGGAACAAGTATTGTTGATTTTTTTAAGTCCTTGAAAAAGGAGAAGCGCTGAAGATGAAAAAGATAACTATTGACCATCTCGCCCGCGTGGAAGGCAACGGCGGCCTGACCGCCACGATTGATGGCCAGGTTGTTACCGAAGTTAAGTTCTTGATTAATGAAGGCCCCCGGTTGATTGAGAGATTAGCCATAGGCAAAACTCCTGAGGAAGATGTGAGCATAACCCCGCGAATATGCGCTATTTGCACTTTGTCTCATAAAAATGCTGTCATCCGCGCTATGGAGAATGCCTTAGGAGTAAAGGTTCCCGCCAAGGTGACCCTCCTGCGGGAACTAATGCATTTAGGTGAATTCATCGAAAGCCATTCGCTCCATCTCTATTATCTTGCCCTTCCTGACTACGTCGGTTTCCCTAATGCCATTGCTATGGCTTCTCGTTTCCCCTTCGAAGTAAAGATTGCTTTAGAGATGAAGCAATTTGGCAATCACATTATGAAAATTCTGAGCGGTCGTTTCATCCATGGAGAAAATCCGGTCATCGGCGGGTTCGGCCGTTATCCGACTAAAGAAGAGCTCCTTTTCATCAAAGCCAGGGCTATTCAGTTTATGCCCTTTGTTCATAAAACGACTGAACTCTTCTGCAGCCTTCCCTATCCTGAAATCCCTGAAGAAGATACCCTTTTCGCCTGCTGTGAGCCTGGCGATGGCCAGTATGGCCTCTGGGGAGACGAAATTTTAGTGTCTACGGGAGAAAAAATTTACCGGGATGATTATCCCCGACTCACCAACGAGTTTCTTGTTCCTCACTCTACCGCCAAAAGAAGCCGCTATCAAGGCAAAACCTATACCGTGGGAGCTCAGGCGAGAATCAACCTCCTGGGCGAGCGTCTGAGGGGTGAGGCAGAAAAGATGTTCCGCCGCTTTTACCACGCTCGCTGGAAGCGCAATCCTCTTTTCCAGAATGCTTCCCAGGCCATCGAGGTCATGTATTGCTTTGAAAGAATTCCTGAAGTCGTGGATGAAATCCTGAAATATCCCGAAGACCCGGGAATAATTCCTTATTCCGCTAACCAGGGAAAGGGGACAGGCCTGGTTGAGGCTCCGCGGGGACTTTTAATCCATCATTATGAAATCAAGGATGGCCGCATCAATTATGCGGATATCATTACCCCAACGGCCCAGAATGCTGAAGAAATTGAACGGTATTGTCTTATGGCGGCGCAAAAACTGCTGGATGAGGGTAAAGAAGACCAAATCCGCGACCGTTTAGACCTCATTGTTCGGGCTTTTGACCCCTGTATCAGCTGTTCCACGCATTTAGTGGAGGTCAGGAAAAGCGAGGAAACAGAATGGAGGAAAAAGCTGGAACAATTCAAGGAAACTAACCCGATTATCATCGGGCTTGGCGTGACTGCTTATGGTGATGACGGGGCGGGGATAGCCCTGGCTAAAGCCCTGAAAGAGGTCGGGCAACTAGAGGTTTTTCTGGAAGAAGAGATGGCTGAGGATGAAGCCTTTTGGGCCAAGAATAAGGGTCGGGCTTTTCTTTTCGTCGACGCCCTTAACTTTGGCAGCTCCCCAGGAAGAGTGGCCATGATGCCTCTCTTCCAGGTTATATGGAATTCTTCGCTCACGCACCGGTTGCTTCCCTCGCTACCCAACTGGCTCAATCAAGACACACTAAAAAAGTCTTATCTGTTAGGCATCCAGCCCCAGTCCATTAAGGAAGGTACAATTTCTCAGCCTGTAGCTGAGGCTATTGAAAAAATTATAGAAATTTTTACTTCGAAATAATTGGCCGGGAGATTAAGCTTTAATCTTCCCGCTTTCGTCCAGTGGCTCCATTAAGCCACAGAACGGCTCCTCGCCGTTCTGCCTGCCTTTAAGCCCTGCATCAATCCCCAGGCCACTGGACGTTTCTTTCCTATTATGAATCAAATTAAAAATCAAGTCTTTTTTTGGCCAAGATTGCCTTTCTATTAAATATTCTATTTTATGGATGAGCTCTGTCAAGGAGAAGTTCTCCTTTGACTTTTACCTTGCTTGCTCCATTAAGCCCCTTACCCTTTGAGGTTCATCAAGAGAAATTATCCGGGACCAATCTTTTTTAGAAATAGCTCCCCATTACAAAAATAAAAAATCTGATTATTGCTAGGTCCGAGATTAATATGCTAAAATTTTCTTCCTTTTGGAAAAAGGAGGAAATTCTGGAACAAGGCTGGGGAGAAATACCTCAGTTCCATTGATTATATAGATGATGGCCCTCGAACCGATTTTATCCGCGGCTAATTCTTTATTTTGCAGTATGTTAGAATCAAGAGTTGGTTTCTCGCTGCCGCTGGGTTGGCACGCTAATTGCTCTAAATTAAGAGGAAGGAAAAAGGAGATGACTTCCTCGGAGAAGCGAATTCTCATTATCGACCCCGATAGCCGGGAAAGAAAAGACCTGGCAGCGCGGCTGGAAAGCAATCTCTATACTATTGACACAGGAAAGAATTTATCCGAAGCTATAAAAAAAATAAGCCAGGGCAATTATCATTGTCTTCTCCTGGAAGTAGACTTGCCCGAGATGAAAGGGTATGAGGCGGTGTCTATCCTCAAAAGCCTTGACCCCAAGCTAAAAATAATTATGATGACGAAGAAAAACTCGAAGAAACTGGAAGCCAAGGTTAGAGAACAGGATATTTTCTTTTATTTTATTAAATCCTTCGGTTTGGAGGAACTAGAATTGGCGATAAAAAATGCTTTCATTCCTGAAGAAAGGAGGAATAATTAATGAGTGCCAAGAAAATTCTCGTCATTGACGACGACCCTGATTTTTTGGCCGCCGTTACCCCAGTTCTCAAATCCGCTCTTTACGAGGTAGCTACGGCATCTAATCCTCAAGAGGCAAAGGAAAAAATATTTGCCGAAAAGCCAGACTTGATCCTTCTCGATATTATGATGGACAGTCTCTTTGACGGTTTCTCCCTTTGCCACGCGATTAAAACCTCGAAGGAGTTTAAGGAATTTAAGGAAACACCCATCATTTTTGTCTCCGCAGTAAAAGAAATAGCTGGGACAAGGTTTCAGTTTAAAGGAGAGGAACAAGGAATGGCGGGGCCAGACGACTATATCGATAAACCTATCGTTCCCGCTGACCTTCTGGCCCGTATCGAAAAACTCCTGAAGAAATAGACTTTTCCGAAGAGAAATTTTCCTCCAGAACCAAATGGCCTGAGGAGAAGATGTCTAATTTCCTCTTTTTTTCTCTTCTTATTCCCTAAGAAAGTCATTTTAAGCTAAAATATTGTTTCCCAGCTCAAGCCGAGAAGGTAAGCAATGGAAGAGAAACCATTGATTTTGGTCATCGACGACGAAGAATCAATGCGGGATTCCTGTACCCAGATTCTTTTACGCTACGGTTTTAGAGTGGAAACAGCCGTTGACGGCCAGAGCGGTTTAGAAAAAGCAGCTGCTTTAAAGCCAGACCTGGCTCTCATTGACCTCAAAATGCCTGGTCTGAGTGGTTTTGATGTCCTCGACCGCATTAAGGAAATAGACCCGGATATCATTTCTATCGTCATTACCGGTTATGCCACTGTTGAATCAGCCGTGGAGGCGATGAAAAAGGGGGCCTATGATTTTCTCCCCAAGCCCTTCACGCCGGAAGAGCTGCGGCTCATCGTCCGGCGGGCTATGGAAAGGAAGGAGTTAGCCCGAGAAGCAGAAAGCTTGCGGCGGGAGAAAAAACTGCTCGAGGAAAATTTCATCACCCTTGTCTCCCACCAGCTCCGCAGCCCTCTCGTGGCTATCCAACAGTACTTCGAAACTATCCTCGGCGGGTATGTCGGAGAGACTTCGCCCGAAATTAAAGAAATGATTTGGCGAGCCCGGGAAAGAATTGACGGGCTTTTACGGCTCATCAATGACTGGCTCGACCTGGCCCGGATTAACCGCAACGAGCTCGTCTCGCGGTTTAAACCTGTTTCCTGCGAAACACTCCTCCGCCGGCAGTTGGAAATTCTCAAGCCATCGGCGGAGCAAGCCGGGGTAGAAATGAAAATAGAAATAACCGCTCCTTCAGCGACAGTGATGGCTGACGAACAGAGCTTAGAGCAGGCTTTCGCCAACTTGCTCCACAATGCTATCAAGTACAACCGTCCCGGTGGGTCAGTTACTGTTAAAATCCGACAGGCGGACAGAAACCTGGCCATTGACATTCAGGACACAGGCATCGGTATCCCCGCTGAGCACCTCCCGTTTATATTTGACCAGTTTTATCGTGTTCCCCGGCCGGGAAAAGGAATGACTAAAGGCACAGGGCTCGGGCTGTCGATTGCTAAGAAAATTATCGAAGCCCACGAAGGGAAAATTCAGGTGGAAAGTGTCCCGGAGAAAGGGAGCACTTTCACTGTGTTACTGCCTCTTCCCGAAACCAGCTGATGAAAACTCTTGTTCTTGGCCTGGGTAATGACCTCTTTGGTGACGACGGTGTGGGCCTTCATGTGATTGATTGCTTGAAAAAAGAGTTTTTAGGCGAGGAACAAGACGCCAGTTCCATCCTGACTTCTTCGGGGTCGGTAGATTTAATAGCTTCCTGCGCCTCGGGCTTAGCCCTTCTTGACCAAATCATCGGCTATGACCGTCTTTTTATCATCGATACCATTAAGCATCCCGCAGCCAGGACTGGCCGAGTCCGTATTTTAAAAGAAAAAGATTTAAGAGCTATTCCCGGCCCTTCCCCTCATTATGTTTCCTTCCCCCAGATTCTGGAAGTGGGACGGTCGGCTGGCCTGCCCGTGCCCCAGGAATTAACGATAATTGCCATTGAAGCCAAGGACATTTACCATCTAGGAGAAGCTTTGTCTCCGGAAATGAAGGCCAGCCTTCCGGCCATCATTTCTCTTATAAAATCTCTTTTAGGCCTTGTGTGTTCGCATGAACAGACAAAAAGAAATCAGCGTTCTTGAAGACCTTCTCGGTTCCAACAAGAAGATAGCCGCGGAAATCCGTCTTTTATTCGAAAACAGAGGAACGCTGACCGTTAACTTAATGAGCTCACCTGGCTCGGGAAAAACCAGTCTTTTAGAGAAAATGATTGAACTGCTCCATCCCCTTCACCGGGTGGCGGTTATTGAAGGAGACATCGAGACAGAGCTGGATGCGCAAAGAATTAGGGCTAAAGGCGCGCCGGCCTGGCAAATTACCACGGGCGGCGCTTGCCATCTCGAAGCCAAAATGATCGCCAAGATTCTGCCTGAAATTCCGGAAGGGACAGAATTCCTCTTTATTGAAAACGTAGGCAATCTCGTGTGCCCTGCTTCCTACGACTTAGGAGAAACAATTCGCTGTGTGCTTCTTTCTGTGCCGGAGGGCGAAGACAAACCTAAAAAATATCCCAAGGCTTTTCTCACCTCCGACTGCTTCATTATCACTAAAGCTGACCTGCTCGGTCATATTCCTTTTGACCTGGAGCGAGTTAAAAAAGAAGCCCGGGAAATTAACCCTAATTTAGCTTTGTTCGTCACCTCGGCACGGACAGGCGAGGGAATAGAGCCCCTCGTTCGCTATTTTGAAACCAAATATCAGCAGCTCCGCCAGCGCCATGCATGAACTATCCCTGGTCATAAACCTTTTCGACCTTCTCGAAGAGAAAGCCCGCCAAGAAGGAATCAGCCGCATAACCGCGGTTAAACTTCGTTGCGGCCATTTGGCCGGTGTGGTCCCTGAATGCTTCGCCACTGCGTTTGAAATCTATAAAAAAAACACCTGCGCGGCTGAAGCTAAACTGGTGATGGAAATGGTCCCGGTTAAATTTCAATGCCGCGCTTGTGGCCAGCAAGCCACTAAAGAAGAACTACCCCTCTTTTGTCCTGCTTGCGGTTCAACTAATGTATCTATCCTCGAAGGAACTGACTTAACTTTAGTTAGCTTTGAGGCTGAAATCTAATCTAATCTAATTTATAATTTAATCTAAAAGAAGGCCCTCGATCTCAGCCAGTATTTGTTCATCCCGGAAATGCCGCTGGGTGGAAGCGCCAGACGGACAGGCCGAGACGCACGTTCCGCAACCCTTGCATAAAGCTTCGTTAACCTGACTAATTCCTTTGTCCGCCAGAAATTCAATAGCTCCGTAAGGACAAAGCTGTAGACATAATCGGCAGCCGGCACATATTTCAGGGTCAATGTAAGCCACAATCGGGGCTACTTCCACCTCTCCTTTGGCTATTGTCGCTAGTATTCTGGCTGCGGCTGAGCTGGCTTGGGCCACGGTATCAGGAATATCCTTAGGGCCCTGACAACAACCAGCTATGTATACTCCATCGGTAGGTGTAGCTGTTGGGTCAAGCTTCGGATGTTTTTCAAGGAAGAAACCATCCGGGCTCCGGCTCAGAGAAAATAGACGCTGAATCCGGTCTGCGTCCTGGCGAGGCTCCACAGCACTGCACAGGATCACCATGTCCACGGGAATCTCTCGAAAACGGTGAACTAAAGTGTCTTCGCACCGGATGAGAAGCTTCCCCTCTTTTGTTTTCTCCGGCCCAGCTTTGACTACCTCCGCTACTCGACCGCGAATGATATCTACCCCCTCATCTAAAATGCGCGTGTAAAACTCTTCATACCCCTTACCAAAAGCACGCATGTCAATATAAAATTGGTACACCTTAGCCTCTGACCGGTCCTTAATCAGGTGAGCAAATTTCAAGGCATACATGCAGCATATGCGCGAACAATAGGGATGATGATTAATATCGCGCGAACCAACACAATGGATAATACCGATCGAACGCGGCTCCTCGCCGTTTTTCATTAGAATCCGGCCGCTGGTCGGACCGCTGGAATTGAGCAGGTATTCCATCTCCAGGCTGCTATAAACATCATCCAAAGTACCATAGCCATATTGTTTCATAGGCTGAGGGTTAAAAACTTCGTAGCCTGTGGCCACCAGAACCTGGCCTACTTCAAACTCCTCGACTCTTTCTTCCTGACTGTGGTCAATAGCCTTAGGCTCACAGACGCGAGCACAAACTTGGCAGCCACCAGTCTTAAAATGAATGCAAGCTTGGGGGTCGATAACCGGTATTTTAGGTACGGCCTGATAAGTCGGGATATAAATCGCGCTGGTCGGACCAAGGGTAAGCTCTCTCCGTTCACCTTCTTTAGTGGCCCAAAGGGGCTCTATTTTGATCCGACCCGTGGGACAAACGCCAGCACAGGCGCCACAGCCAATACAAGCCTCCGGTTTAAACTCAAAAGGCGTGGTCACTTCCCGGTTGACGCCTCGTCCGGCCCAGCCAATGGCGTTAGCGCCCACTACCTCCGAACAAACGCGCACGCAAAGGCCGCAATTAATACAATCAGAATAAAGCTTTTCAAACCTCGTCTGGGTGACGCCGTACGCTGCGGCCATCTCCTTGATTATCGGGACCTCCGGGCAACGGGCCAGAAGCAACTCTAAAATCAACCGACGATTTTCTTTGACCCATTCAGTATCCGTATAAATTTCTTCTCCCTGCTGGGCTGGATAATTACAAGCGGTGACCAGTCTTTTCCTCTTTCCCCGCCTCATCTCCACCGAGCAAACACGACAGCTGCCATAAGGCTCGACAAAATCATGGTGGCAAAGAGTGGGAATATAAATACCCAATTTGGCCGCCAGTTTAATAATCGGCGTCCCTCTTTCCGCTTGAACTTCATGGCCGTCTATCTTAAGAGTGACGAGTTTTTTCTCTTCCATCAGCGCCTCCTAAATTTTCTTGATCGCGTTGAATTTGCAAAGAGAATAACAGACGTTACATTTAATACATTTCGACCGGTCGATCTGATGCGGTTTCTGTTTTTCTCCCGTAATAGCCTTGGTCGGACAGTAGCGGGCACAAATCATGCAACCTGGGCAGAGCTCAGGAACAATCATCATTTCATACAGGTCTGGGCAAACGCCAGCCGGACATTTATGGTCTCGGATGTGAGCCTCATATTCCTCTCGAAAATAACGCACGGCGGTCAGAACCGGGTTAGGTGCACTCTGACCCAGGGCGCAAAGAGAAGATTGGATCATTACTTTCGCCAGGTCTTGGAGCGCTTCGAGGTCTTCCTCCCTTCCCTGACCTTTCGTTATCCTTTCTAAGATAGCATGCATTGACCTCAACCCCTCCCGGCAGGGAACGCATTTGCCGCATGATTCTTCCAGCAAAAAATTAATGAAATATTTGGCCATATCAACCATGCAGGTATCTTCGTCGCCAACGATCATTCCGCCTGAGCCCATCATCGAACCAGCTTCGGTCAAACTATCAAAATCCACGGGCAAATCGAGCAAACTTTCAGGCAGAAACCCGCCCGAAGGACCACCCGTCTGGACCGTCTTGAATTTTTTCCCTTTAGGAATACCGCCGCCAATATCAAATATTATTTCCCTGAGGGTAATGCCCATAGGCACTTCAATCAGGCCAGTGTTTTTAACTTTGCCGGTAAGGCTGAAAACTTTGGTTCCTTTGCTTCCTCCCCAGGGGTTATTGGTCACATCGCCGGTGCCAATTTGGGTAAACCACAAAGCTCCCTGGTTGATGATAACCGGGATATTGGCCCAGGTTTCGACGTTGTTCAAACAACTTGGTTTGTTCCACAGCCCGTATTCTACGGTATGAATATACTTTGCCCGGGGTATGCCTGCTCTCCCTTCGAGCGAGGCCATCAAGGCGGTTGATTCGCCGCAGACAAAAGCGCCTGCTCCCCGATGAACTTCTATGTCAAAGCTAAACCCGCTGCCCAGGATATTCTCGCCCAAAAGGCCGTATTCTCTGGCCTGGTTTAAGGCAATATTTAGTTTTTCTAAGGCTATGGGATATTCTTTGCGAATATAAACAAAACCCTGGTGCGAGCCGATAGCATAAGCCCCGATAATCATGCCCTCGATGACTGAATGCGGGTCAGATTCGATCACGCTTCGGTCCATGTAAGCGCCAGGGTCTCCTTCATCAGCGTTGCAGATGACATACCTTTCTTCGTTTCTTTCTTCTCCGGCGTGACGACAGGTCTCCCATTTAACTCCCGTCGGGAAGCCGCCTCCACCCCGGCCGCGCAGCCCGGAAGCTTTTACTTCAGCAATCACTTGCTCAGGAGTCATGGAGGTTAAGACCTTAGCTAAGGCGCTGTACCCGTCCTGGGCGATATAATCTTCTATGTTTTCTGGGTCAACGAGACCGCGGTGACGGAGAACGATAAATTGCTGCCGCTCAAAGAAGCGTTCCTCAGGCGGCAGCCTTTTAGCTTCGACGACCTTTCCTTGGAGGACATGTTCTTCAAAAATGGCTTTAACCTCCTTGGGCTTGAGGTCAACATAGGTCACTGGCTCCTGACCCAAGATTATTACTTGAGCCATAGGCTCACGCGCGCAGAACCCGCCACAGCCGCATTTTAAAACATGAACCTTGGCCTCGGGATGAGCCGCTACTTGGGCTTCAAACGCCTCGAGGATACTCAAAGCACCAGCACTTATGCCGCACGTGCCTAAATGGACGACTACTCTCGCTCGATAAGGCCCATCCTGGCTTAACGCCGTTTCTTTCTGCCGCTTTTCTTTGAGCCGGGGAAGGTCTTCCACTTTTAACCGCTTCATGACTTGCCCCCTTTCGTAGAAACAGCCGTGGTTTTAACCGTGGCTCCTTTCTGGCGATACTTTTCTATGATCTTCGGCATTTCGCTCGCCTCGACTTTACCATAAACATCCTGATTTACCGTGATCACGGGCGCTAAACCGCAACAACCAAGACAACGGACTGGCTCTAAGGTAAACTCGAGGTTCTTATCTGTTTCCCCCATTTTAATTCCCAGCTCTCTCTCCAGAGCTCCTTCAATCGTGGCTGCTCCTCGTACATGACAGGCTGTTCCCTTGCATACACTTATCTGATATTTCCCCTTTGGTTTGAGACTGAAAGCTTTATAATAGGTAGCCACTTCATATATCTGATTGAGGGGAATATCCAACCAGCGCGCAATTTCCACTAACACGGAATGGGGAAGATAACGAAATTCATCCTGGACATCCTGCAAAATTTCGATAAGAAAATCTTTACGGAACTGCCATTTTTCCAGAATTTTCTGGATGAGCGCCTGGTGTTCTTCCATGGTTTCGCCTCCTTTCTGGTTAATCATCAGGTAATTTCCTTCAGCACTCTATCTCCCAGTTTGACCGCCCGTCGACTGGGGATACGAACCGCCGGACAGGAAGAATAACAAAGGCCGCAACCAGTGCACTTGGTTTCATCCACATAGCGCGGCTTTCTTCTTACTTTAACCTTGAATTGGCCCAGGGAACCCGAGACTTCTTCTACCTCGCTGTAGCTGAGAAGATGGATGTTTGGCCGGCTACCTACGGTCACCATTTTGGGGGTCAGAATACAGGCAGCGCAGTCAAGCGTGGGAAAGGTTTTATCCAGGACAGCCATCCGGCCGCCAATCGACGGCTCCTTTTCTACTAAATAGACTTCATAGCCCGCCTCTGAAATTTCCAAAGCGGCCTGGATGCCGGCCACTCCGCCACCAACAATCAGCGTCGCCGGGTTTATTTCTACTTTCTTGGGCTCGAGAGGTTCATGATAGACCACCCGACGGACATCTGCCGCCACCAAGAACTTAGCCTTTTCTGTGGCTGCCTTCCTATCTTTATGTACCCAGGAACAATGCTCCCGGATATTAGCCATCTGAAAAAGATACCGGTTGAGACCAGCTGTCTCGCATGTTTTCTGAAAAGTTGCCTCGTGCATTAGGGGCGAGCAACTGGCCACGACCACCCTGTCCAGCGCCAAATCTTTAATATCGCGACGGATCATATCCTGGCCTGGGTCAGAGCACATGAATTTATATTCTCTGGCCACGGCCACATGGGGGAGCTGGGCGGCAAAATCTCTTACAGCCACGACGTCCACGGTGGCCGCAATGTTTGAACCGCAGTGGCAAATGTAGACACCAATTTTTCGCTGGTCTCTATTGTTCATAGCTGACCTCCCAATATTTTTTCCGAGACAGGGACAATATTTTCTTTGAGCCTGGCTTCATAACGGTCAGCTCCCAGAGATAAAGCCATGAGCTGGGTAAAAAACAAGACAGGGATATGAAAATTTGTGCCAAACTTGTGGTTTATTTTATCTTGATAGGCATCCAAATTAATCTGGCAAAGGGGGCAGGTAGTAACAATCAGGTCCGCCTTTTCCGCCACCGCCGCCTCGATAATTTCTCGGTTTAAGTTAAGAGCTACCTCCGGAAAAGTGGTCATGAGCATACCGCCGCAACAACGCAGTTTAACCGAATAGGGAATAATGGTCGCACCCAGGCCGGAAAAAAGACGGTCCATAGTAGTGGGGTTTTCCCTGTCGTCAAAGAAGCCGTCGGGCCGGACAATCTGACAACCATAATAGGGAGCCAGACGGATCCCTGTGAGAGAACGAACCATTTTCTCTTTTATCTTTTCTATTCCCAGGTCATTAACTAAAACATCCAGGGGATGACGAACTTTCACTGTTCCCCGGTATTCCAACCCCGCCCTTTTCAAAGATTGGTTGACCTTGGCCCGGAGGATAAAATTCTCCTGCAAAATGTGGTTAGTTTTGTTCAAAATGGTATAGCAGGAGCTACAGGGCGCAACAACCTGGCCGTTAACCTTCTCGGCCAGCGCCAGGTTGCGGGCGGAAAAAGCCAGGGAGATTGTCTCTTTGATGGACATATACATGGTCGCGCCGCAACAATTCCAGTCCTCCAACTCTTGTAACTCAACCCCAAGCCGCCGAAAAACCCAGCGTGTGGTCTCGTCATAGGCGCGAGCCGAGGACTCTAAGCTACATCCGGGATAATAAAAATAAGCCATTCTTTCTTCCTCCTCTCTCCTTAGTGACCTTCCGCGGTCTCAGGTTCCCAGGGGACGATCATCTCCATTATCTCTGCTTCTCGAAGTAAGGATCTTATTTCATTTATATGCTTCACCCTTTTAGGCCACAGACCAATTCTTCCATGGCGCCAGAGCTTCCAGGCTAAGGGAAGCAGGCCAAGAAGACGGGTGGGTTTAGTGCGAAGGGCAAACAGGACCAGCAGCCCTGGCTCATAGCTGCGGCCGAAAATGTTGTCCAGAGCAACGAAGGAGCGGGAAAGGGCATGAACCGGAAAGCGGGAGGGAAAGAGATTATTTTCCATGGCCAGCCTTTTCAGAGCATACAGGATGTCAGTCACTTTAATCCCCACTGGGCAACGAACAGTACAGGCATAACAGGAGGCACAGATCCATATGGTTCGCGATTTAAGAATGCTTTCTATGTCGCCAGCGCGAAAAAGAGCTATAACTTCGCGGGGAGTAATGTCCATGGTGTAACTGACAGGACAAGAGCCAGTGCACGTGCCACACTGAAGACAGCGTTTAATCTTTTTCCCTTCAGGGATGTTATTAAGCTGAAACCAAAAAGTCTTAAGTAGCTCTTGTGAGGACACGGCTTTCTTTTTCTTTGACATAGATATTAACGCCATCAGGAAACCTCCTCTGTGGCCTGGCCAATGGCCTAAGCTCAAGTTGGCCAGAATTCAAGTTAAAGGCCGATGAATAAGGGGAGAGCATCTCCATTTATGTCATCCTTATCTTGACTGAGGAAGCCTTGCTTGAAGCCAGGGATTCAGAAATAGAGCTTATCTGATATTCGAACAAGGCTAACCAACAGAGTTCAACCCCTGAGGCCAGGTGACGGCCTTGACTTCCTCCCGTCAATCTTGGGACATTAACAGGCATACTAATCCGCCTTTTTAGGAAAGAGATAAAATAGCAAGATTAGTGCCAAAAGAGCGGCGATGACAAGGCTCTAGCTTTAGCTATCTTATTGTAAACAAAAGAATAAAAATCACTCTTGTTCTTCTTCTTTTTCTGACGCCGATTGATGAGGTAAATTTCCCCTCGCCTGGAATTTTCTCCCCACTCCTTCTTCTTTCTGCATCTTTTTTTTAATAAGAAGGTTGGGAGAAGAACCTCCTTTTTGTCTTATTTATTCTCTTTTTCTTTTGGTCAGCCTGATTTATTCCATTGCCCGAGATAAAATGCTTTTTTTATGATAAAATTTGAGTAGAGATGGAGGAAAAAATGATATCTTTAACCGAAATTGCCCGGCGTTCTCCCTTGAGTGAGGCCGAGCTGGCGCGCTTAGAAAAAATAATCCAGGAAAAAGGGGAGTATTCTACCGAGACGATACGGGAAGAGCTCGATTGGTTCTGTTCCAAGTTAGGAATGAATGAATATTATTTTCGGACAACTCCGCTGGAAACTATGGCTGACCACATCCAGGCAGTCAAGGCAGCGGAAATCATCGCCACCATCGGCGAAAAAAAATCCGTGCGCATCGACCTGAGCACCGAACAGGAAACCCATGCCGTCTATCTCGTGGACGACATTCACTCGCGGGCTCTGGAAGTGGAACGCAGGATAGAAAAGAAATATCCCCATTGTCGTCTTCAATGTTACCGAACGCAGCGCAAAGCTCCCGGCCTCGGCTACCTGCGCATGTACGTCGTCTGTCTTCCCCAATTTCCTAAAGGCGATGTTTCTCCTCAGGAGACAGACATTCATCTGGTCGCTGACCGTAATTTCTTATCCACCTCTCCCCGGGCAACAATCAAACGGTACGCCCGTTTGTTGCGCCACACTAAGGACTGGGAAAGCCCCTACATCGAGGTGTCTTTTGTGGAAAAGACAGGCGAGACACGAATCACGGTGCTAACGAAAAAAGACAGCAGCCATCGTTTCTTTTCCAACGTTTCGGATGTGTTTAACTCTCACGGGATTGTTTCGCTCCGCAAGTATATCGAGCAATTTGCTAACGGCAAAACCGCCTACGCTTTCTATCTCCCGGAAATTAAAGACAAATCCCTCCTGGAGGATATTATCCAGGACATTTCTTTGCTTTATGTCATCCCCGATTCTCCTTTAAACTCACTCTTCCGCGAAGGAAAGCTGAGCGCCCAAGAAACTGTTTTCGGGGTTGCAGCCTGGAGCTTCGCCCATCAATTTCTCACCGGGTATAACGAAGAATACCGACGCTTGGCCGAAGCTCTCCAAACTTCTCCTGAGCTCCTCGGCATCCTCCGCAACCTGAGGACTAAGCTGGTCAAGGATACCTATCATGAGCAAAGAGTCTGGGATGCCTTTGTCGAGTATTACCCTTATCTGAAAAAACTTTTTGGCCTCTTCGACCGCAAATTTAACCCAGCCCTGGCGGACCATGATTTTCAGCCTGAACTCGAGCGGCTGAAACAAGAAATAATGCGGGAAATCCCGGTCGACATTGACCGTCATATTATCCTTGCCGTCACCCAATTTATTAGCGCAGCTCTTAAAACTAATTTTTATCTCCCGGAAAAGACCTCGCTTTCTTTCCTCTATGACCCGAGTTTTTTGAACCCGATTGATTATCCCGAAAAACCCCATTCGATCATCCATGTTATTTCCGCCGAAATGAGAGGTTTTCACGTGCGCTTTCGGGATATAGCTCGCGGAGGCATCCGAATTGTTAAATCAACTAACCTCCAGAATTATTTGCACAATTCTGATTTCATTTTTGATGAAAACTATAATTTAGCCTATACCCAGCAAAGAAAAAACAAGGATATTCCTGAAGGCGGTTCTAAAGGAACGATCCTGCTCAACTGGGGTTACCAAGATTATGCCGAACCCGCCTTTAAAAAATACATTGACGGCCTTCTCGACCTCATCCTCCCTGATAAAAACATTGTGGACCACTACGGGAAGCCGATTATTCTTTTTCTCGGCCCGGATGAGGGCACAGCGGAATTAATGGCCTGGGCCGCCGAAAGAGCTAAAACAAGGGGGTATCGCTACTGGAGAGCTTTTTCCACGGGCAAGCCGGTTACTATGGGAGGAATCCCTCACGACCTCTACGGCATGACCACTAATTCGGTTCATGAGTATGTGCTGGCTACTTTAAAGAAACTGGGACTGGAAGAAGAAAAAATGACCAAAGTTATGACCGGTGGCCCGGATGGCGACCTGGGTAGTAACGAAATACTGATTTCCAAGGATAAAATTCTGGCCATAGTTGACGGCTCCGGTGTTCTCTATGACCCAGGAGGAATTAATCGCCAGGAGCTGCGGCGCTTAGCCCGGCTGAGAAAACCAGTCGCCTTTTTCCGCCGGACCTTTCTTTCGCCGCAAGGATTTCTGGTCACCATAAAAGACAAAGATGTCCTCTTACCTGACGGCGAGAAGGTAGCCAATGGCCTGGAATTTCGCAACTCTTTTCATCTTAACCCACGGTTTAAAGCCGATATCTTTGTTCCTTGCGGCGGCAGGCCTGGGTCGGTGAATATCAATAATTGGCACGAACTCCTCGATGAAAAAGGCGTTCCCCGGTTCCGGTTGATCGTCGAGGGGGCCAACCTGTTTCTTACGCAGCAGGCCAGGCTCCGGCTGGAAGAGAAAGGTGTTATTATTTATAAGGATGCTTCAGCCAATAAAGGGGGAGTCACTTCTTCCTCGTTAGAAGTACTGGCGAGCCTGGCGCTTAACGATAAAGAATACGAAGAGCTTATGTGCGTTCATGACGGAAAGAGTTCTTCTTTCCGTGAAGCATATATAAAAGAGATTTTAGAGCTTATCCGCGAGAACGCCCGCCTGGAATGGGCTATCATCTGGCAAGAGAATGAAAGAAGGGGTATTCCGCGCTGCGTTCTTTCTGACCTGATCAGCGAGAAAATTATCCAGATAAAAGATGCCATCAATGCTTCGGAGCTCTATCAAGACAAAAAGCTTTTCCGTCGGGTCACCTCCTGTTGTCTTCCTCATGTTCTGGTTAAGAAGGTCGGTTTCAACAATTTGCTTCGCCGTATCCCGGCCAATTATCTTAGGGCCCTTTTCTCCTCTCATTTGGCTAGCAGATATGTCTATGAATACGGGCTTGAGGCCAATGAGGTCAATTTCACTTCCTTCTTGAAAAACTTGCGCTAAAAAAAATAATTAGCTAAGCTTTCGAGGAACTTTTGATTTTCTTGCCTAGAATTCGGCTTAATCCCGCTCCAGAATATAGACTTTTGGCTCTTTCCACGGAAAAACCGACGGCCTCTTCGTAGTCCGGAGGCCGGAGGCAAGTCTTTATCCTGCTAAAGAAAGGACTTTAAATAAGTTCTATGCTTACTTTAGCCCGGATTTCCTATTCCTAAGAGCAAACGGGACATGGACTCAAGGAATAGGGAAGCCGGCAGGATAAGAACTCAACCCAGAACTCTTTGATTTTTCCCATTTGTTTTTTCTTAACCCCTCTTCCCGTCAAAGGGATTAACTTATTTCACCCGAAAGATAAGCCTTGGTTCTTGGGTCACGTGGCTGGTTTAAGACCTCGGCGGCCGGGCCATGCTCGACAATCTCGCCCAAATAAAGAAAAACGATATAATCAGCTATTCTCTTCGCCTGGCGTAAAATGTGGGTGACAATAAGCACAGTATATTGTGATTTTAAGGAAAGCAAACAGCGCTCGACATTCTGGCTTGAGGCTGGGTCAAGCGCGGACGTGGGTTCATCACCTAAAATGATTTCCGGTTCTACGGCCAAGCCGCGGGCTAAGCATAGCCGTTGTTGTTGACCAAGAGATAGACGCGCGGCAGGTTGAGAAAGCCTGTCTTTAACTTCATCCCATAGCCCTGAAATTCGGAGATAACGTTCGACTATCTGGTCAAGCTTTTTTTTATCTTTCAAACCATGGATTCGGGGGCCATAAGCGACGTTATCATAAATGGACATGGGCAGAACTTGAGGCCGTTGCGAAAGAAGCCCCATTTTTTTACGGATATGAGTTACTTCTATTCCTGGGGCATATATATCTTCTCCATCAACCAAAACCTGGCCCTCCACGCGCACTCCTTCCGTGGAATCAAGCAGGCGGTTAAGAGATTTAAGCAGCGTTGTCTTGCCGCAACCTGACGGCCCGATAATCACGGTTATCTGGCGGTCAGGTATATCCAGGGAAATATTTTTGAGAACCTGCAAGTCACCATAATAAACATTTAAACCCCGGAGACTGATGTGCGAACGGAATGACGTGTCCTTCATCTCATCCCTCACCGAACTATATGCCGGGCGTAATGCTTAATCATCCCTCGGGAGAGAAGGCTGATTAAAAGAATAATAATGGTCAGGATAATGGCGGCCGCATAGGCTCTCTCTTGAACCTCCGGGTAAGGCGTTCCCAGCTGGAAAAAAATGGCCAGGGGAAGAGAAGCTACGGGCTGAAAAAGAGAAGTGGCGATGTGGTCCGTATAGCCAGCCGTGAGCAGCACCGAGGCAGCGTCGCCAATAGCCCGGCCAAAAGCAATCAGGATGGCGGTAATAATTCCAGGAAGCGACTGTCTTAAAACGACTTTCCAGGCGGTCTCCAACCTGGTTGCCCCCAGGGAAAACGATGCCTCCGTTAATTCCCGGGGGATAAGGCGCAGGACTTCATCCATCGCCCGGGTCATGATAGGAACTTCAAGCAGAGCCAGCGTGATAATGCCCAGTAAGAGCGATGCTCGCCAGCCGAGAATCGTCATCAGGAGAAAACCAAAAGCACCATAAACAATAGAGGGAACACCCCATAAAACATCCAGCGAAAACCTAGTTAAGATGGGCCAAAAAGAATGCGGCCGGGAAAAAAGGTTGAGGTAGAAGACAAGAGGCAAGCTAAGCAAAAAGGCCAGTAGAGTCGCACCGCCCGCGAGCTCGAGCGAGCCGATAATAGCATTTAAAATTCCACCTTCTCGGCCAAGATAATAGCCTCCTTGCGGGAGCCGGAAAATAATATCCCAGTTTAGGGCTCTTATTCCTTTAACCAACACTACGCCAATGATAAAAAGCAGGACCATAGCTGAAAGCAAAGTGGCGGCAATCATTAACCCTTGAAAGATCTTCTCTTCAACATGAGCCCATTTCATGCCAGCCTCCTCTCCACGCGACGCAGGATAAAGCGAGCCAGGACGTTGAACCCTAAAACTAAGAATAAAAGGATGGCGGCAGCCAGCATCAAGGCCGCATCGTAAAGAGGAATGGACATCATCTCTCCATAATTATTGGCAATTAAGGCAGGAAGCGGATAGCCACCGTCAAAGAGAGAGCGAGGCACACGGGCCACGTTGCCGACCACCATGAGCACAGCCATGGTTTCACCCAAAGCGCGGGATACGCCCAACACGTAGGCCGCCAGAAGGCCGGGGGAGCTCTTCCTTAACAGGACTTTTTTTACTGTTTGCCAGCGCGTGGCTCCAAGAGATAGAGAAGCTTCGCGCATGTCCTCAGGCACAGCCCGGAAGACCTCGAGCATGACATGAACTACGGTCGGGAAAATCATGATCGCCAGGACAACCCCGCCAGCTAAAACACTATAACCACTTGTCTGGGTCTTAAAAAGCGGCGCTACAACCCGGCTAACAAAAGGGACAATGATTAAGACGCCCCAGACGCCGTAGATGACCGAAGGTAGGCCAGCCAAGAGGTCGATCATCGGCCGAGACCACTCTCTTATCCAGGAGGGAGCGTATTCTGAAAGGAAAATGGCTACCAGCAAAGAAACAGGAGCCGCCAAAAAAAGAGCGATACCCGTGACCCAAATGGTCCCCGTGATAAACGGCCAGAGGCCGAATTGTCCTCTGAGGGGAGCCCAATCGCTCGAAAAAAGGATCTGGCTGAGGGGTCGAGAAAAGAGAAGAGATTTGGATTTAAAAAGGAGGCCAAAAAGCATGAGCAAAACGAGGAAGAAAGGAAAGCCGGCTGTCGTGGTGATAAGCTTGCTAGCTAATAGCTCCCTCTTTAACCGGTTAAACCACCTCATTAGCCTAGGGCTCCTAAGCTAAACTCCTTCTTTCCGCAAAAAAACAGTTACTTTCCCCAGCAATTTTCCACCTCTTCGTTTTAATCTTTTTACGCTCCTTATCTTCTTTTTAACCTACCTTTATTTCGTTCTTATCAAGCCCTTTTTATAGGCTTCAGCCTCCTCTATTTTCTAAGCAAGCGGCGATGAGCTTCTTCGAGAGCTTTGGCTGAGACTTGGATATAGCCCGTTTCCTCAACCAATTTTTGCCCATCTCCCAGTACATATCTGAGAAAAGCTATTAAGAGCGGCGCTGAAGGCTCGCCTTTCGTCACCAGGTAAAGGTTCCGGCTGGGAGGGGAAGGATATTTCTCCTCCCTTATGGCCTGCGTTATTTGAGACCGGTCGGACACAAAATCCTCTTCGGGGTCGACTTCACCGTTGTGGTTAAGGTCAAGGGGCAGAACAACTAATCCTTTTATTGGCCGCAAAGACTTGGGGTCAAAAGCAAAATTAAGGTTATTATACCCGAGGCTCAAATTATCCCGCTTGACCGCCTCAGCCACACCAGGGTCACCGTAAACCCCTGTTCCTTTAAGGTCTTCTTGCCTGGCACCAAGAAAAGCAGCCCAGGTCTCACCAGCACCACAAGCATCAGAACGAGTATAAAGATGGATCGGCTCCTGACGGGCAAGGCCCAGGAGTTCTCCCCAGGTTTTTATTTTTTCCGTTACCCAAACATTGATAAGTGCCTCTTGCGTCAGCCCCTGACGCCGCAGGGCGGGAAGGAATGGGTTTTTCTCCGAGGCGGTGACTACCACTGCATCCTTAGCCACAGGAAAAGCCAGGGCTCCTCGCCTTATTTCTTCTTCGTGTAGCTCACGCGAAACCATAGCCAAATCAGCAGCTCCAGAAAGCACATCCGCGATGCCTTTTCCTGCCCCGCCGGCCTGAACATCAACCTTGACGCGAGGATTAATCTTCTGAAATTCTTCAGCCCACCGAACAACGAGCGGATAAAGAGCCCAGGCGCCAGAAATCGTCAGGCGCCCTTTAAGCGCTCGCTCAGCCTGGGAGAAAGGAGGAAAAGCTGAAGAAGAGAAAGAGGAGATGAAGGAGGGGGGAAGGAAAAAAACAGCCAGTAAAACAAAAATTAAGACTGACAATCTTAATATCTTTCCCTCTCTCAAAAGTTTGGTCCAAAAATAAACCCAGGCTGCTCTTCTTGGCATCGAAGGTTCCTAAAACCCGACTTGGAATTGAAGCAAATAAATTTTATTTTTTTTGTTTTCTCCCTTAAGCTGATGCGATTCCTGGTTTAGCTGCAACTTAGTTCGCGAACCTAAATGAATGTTCAACCCGTATGTCCATACTTCTTCTTCATCATCGGGTAGCGACCTATCTCGGTCAAGCGACTCGAAACGCAAGACAGGTTGAAGCAAACCCTGCCGCAAGAAGAGGCTGACCTGGGCTACCCAACCACTGGCTTCCTGGTCATAATTGCGCGCCCTGATGTATTCGCCGCAGAGCACGAAAGAACCTGACCTTAATTGGCCTTCTAACCCCTGGCGGCGGCGGAGCCGGGAAGTAACCTCTGGCTTTTCCGGCCAAAGTCCATCATACCAGGAGCCTCCCAGAGTGAGGCCTCGCCATGGGGTTATAGTCACCCGAAATGCCTTATCTTTGTGGTCATCGTTGTCCAGGCGGTTAATACCCGCGCCGTTAAAAAGGCCAAAAGCTCCCTCGAAAAAGGAATTATGGAGCATAACCATGGCCCCAATATCTCTTCCTTGAGAGCCGATATCCCTGCCAGGACATAGCGTGTCTATGACCGAAGAACGGTTGATGAAATCTTGGGCAGAAGCTGAAGTTAAGTTTTCATAGCTGAAAGGGATTTTAAACTGGCCAGCGCGAATTTCAGCCCACTGGCCAAGATGATAGCTAAAATAGGCCTCCACGAGGCCGATTGATTTGGTCTGTTCCACCTGAACTTTGAAATCAAGGTTATTTAGTACAGCGGCGCTGAACGCCAACCTTACGCGGCGCAGAGAAAAAGTATCGGTTCCTTCCGCGGAGTATTGAGTATAACGGATTTGGGCGAAGGCGGAAAAATCAACAGGTTGGCGAGCTGAAACCGGGACCTTTCCTTCCTGCGCCAAGACTAACGGAGCGGCAACCAAACCGGCCAAGCCCAGGATTATTACCCCAAACAATAAAGACCGTTTTTTATGGGCCTCATTCTTCCTTTTTCTACCCTTCATGCTTCCTCTCTCTTCGCTTAGCAAATAATTGATTTAGTCGACCGACTATATAATCTTCTAAACCAAAAAATAATTACATCCTCAGCTTCCTTTTATTTGCTCTCCTACGTCTGACATCCGGTCGCTTTTGGCTGGCCTTGACCAGGTCGGCAAAGGTGGTCCTTTCGAGGATGGCGGCAACGGCGTCCCGTACCTCTTTCCATAACCCTTTTAACCCGCAACGGTCCTCCCGGGGACAGAACTGATGAGCCGTCACGCTCACACAATCTATCGGCGCCAACGGTCCATCCATAACCCGAATAACTTCAGCTACTGTAATCTGGGAAGGTGGTTTCGCCAGATAATAGCCGCCATGAGGGCCTTTTTGGCTGCGCAAATAACCTGTTCTTTTCAACAGGAGGAGGATTTGTTCGAGGAAACGCGGGGGAATGTCCTGGGCCGCCGAAATCTCGCGGATATGGAGCGGGCGGTGAGGATAATGAAGACTGAGCTCGAGCATTGCCCGGCTGGCATATTCGCCCTTCGTCGAAAGCCTCATGCGTCCCTTTAATAGTCGACTATTTCAATAGACAATATGTAGATATCAAACAGACCAGGGTGTTGTCAAGCTTTTAGATAATGTTCTTCCACTTCCTCCAAGCATCATTTTTTACTTCTCTTCCTTCTTCAGCCTCTCGAATCAGAATATTTTTCGCGGTCTTATGCCTCCCAAAATAATAGGCGCCAAAAATAAACGGGTCGGTCAACCGGGAAAGATCTCATTTGGAGAAAGTCGGATTTGAAAGCCAGGAAAAAATCAAGTAGGATTTTAGGCAAATGAACCATGGTCCTGGCCTCCAATTTTGCCCGAGGTCAAATATTTTGCGGGAGGAAAGTTTATGAGAGTTTATGTAAGAATTGCCTGGGGATTGGCCATACTGAGCCTTCTCTGCCCTTTTTTAACCTCATGCAAAAAAGAAAAACCAAAGCCAAGCGAAGAAGGAAGGGAGATAATTATGGAGGTAAAAAAAGAAGTGTTTGGTCAACTGCCTGATGGAACAGAGGTAGAGGCTTATGTTTTAACCAATAGCCACGGCCTCAAAGCAAAAATCATGACCTATGGAGCCACTTTAATTTCTCTGGAAGTCCCGGACAGGAATGGCCAGATGGCAGATGTGGTCCTCGGACATAGCCGGCTCGAAGGCTACCTTAAAAGAGAAACCAACCCCTATTTTGGCTCGACTGTCGGCCGCTATGCTAATCGGATCGCTAAGGGTAAATTTATCCTCGATGGCGTGGAATACAGGCTGGCGACCAACGACGGGCCAAACCATCTTCATGGTGGGTTCAAGGGGTTTGACCGAGTTATTTGGCAAGCTGAGCCGATTAAAGAGGAGAGGGCGGTAGGCATCAAGTTCAGATACCTGAGCCCGGACGGAGAAGAAGGCTACCCGGGAAACCTGGAATGCACGGTTACTTATCGGCTAACCGAAGATAACGAGCTCCGTCTTGATTATGAAGCCACCACGGATAAACCAACTCCCGTCAACCTCACCCACCACAGCTATTTTAACCTGGCTGGCGAAGGCGAGGGAAACATTCTTGACCACGAGCTGATGATTAACGCCGCCTACTACACACCCGTTGACCGAGAGCTTATCCCTACCGGAGAAATAAGCCCGGTGGAGGGAACGCCTTTTGATTTTACTATCCCTAAAAAAATAGGCGAAGATATCGACCAGGTTAGCGGCGGTTATGACCACAATTTTGTCCTTAAAGAAGGCCCAGAAGCTGTCCGGCTGGCGGCTCGACTTTATGAACCAAGAAGCGGCCGGCTAATGGAGATTTTGACCACTGAGCCTGGTCTTCAGTTTTATTCAGGCAATTTTCTTGACGGCTCCATCGTCGGTAAAAGCGGCCGCCCTTATGCCCGACATGATGGTCTCTGCCTGGAAACGCAACATTTCCCGGATTCCCCTAACCAACCCAATTTCCCGCCCACCATCCTTCGGCCTGGTGAAAAATATACCTCGCTCACCATCCACCGTTTCTCTGTAAAATAGAGATAAAATATTCTTGCCCGAATTAAAAAGATGGTCGGCAAAAAGTGAGTCGATATATTTTTTACTCATTTAGTTGCTGGCTTACTCATGAAGAGCATGGGAAACAATACCGCTGGAGATGAAAGATAAAATGCTTTAGTTGGGAAAAAGCATTAAACTCATGTTAAAAAAAATAGAGCGCTGCCCGATTTGCTCCTCCCGGCGGCTCATTCCTTTCCGTAAGGGGCGTTTTTCGGCGGCGGACATATCGCCAGAAAGGATTCGGATTACAGACGCCGAATACGGTCTTACCTGGAGCCTCTCGCGCTGTCTGGACTGTTATTACATTTTTGCCAACCCCTGTCCTGAGGCCGAGTTTCTTTCCTCGGTTTACAGGGAAGTAGTCGACCCAGCCTATGAAGAGGAAGCCGCCGGGCGACGTTATAATTTCCGACGCATTTTGCGCCGCTTGAGTCGTTTCGCCCCGCAAAAAGGTTGGCTCTTCGATGTCGGAGCTGCTACCGGTCTCTTTCTTGACGAAGCTAAACAAAAAGGCTGGCGTGTTTCTGGTGTTGAAGTAAGCCAATGGGCCGTCGACCAAGCCCGGGAAAAATATGGAATTCATCTCTATCAAGGCTCTTTCGAAACTCTGGCTTTAGGCCAAGAATTTTATGATGCCGTAACCCTGATCGATATTCTGGAGCATACACCTAACCCTAAGGAAATAGCGGAGAAAGCCTATCAAATACTCAAAACCGGGGGCATAATCGTCGTCGTTACGCCTGATTTCGACAGCCTAACCGCCCATCTTGCCGGACGTCGCTGGTGGCATTTTCGACCTGGACACTTAGGATATTTTAACCGTCAAAGTCTAAGAAAGATTTTGGAATTAACCGGGTTTTCTATTCTCTCCTGGAAACGGTATAGCTGGACATTTAGCCTGGCTTATCTCTTCAGCCGCCAGAAAATTTTTTGGCCGCTACAAAATCTGCCAGCGCTATCTTCTCTTTGGCCTAAAATTCAATTAAAATTGGCTCTCGGCGATTCCTTCGAGGTCTATGCCCGGAAAAAGGAAAAAGTTTGAATCCCTATGTTGAAGCCCTCCGGCTCGAGCGCTGGCCGCGCAGTACGGCTATTTTTCTGGGGAGTGCCGCCTTTATTTTGCTCGAAGCAGAAAAATCCTGGGTAGCTCGACCAGCCTGGCTCATCTCCCGAGCCCTTTTGGCCTTCCTTCTTACTTGGGGCATCTCCACGGCCAATTACGTGGTCAACGAAATTGCTGACGCGCCCTATGACCGACATCATCCTACGAAGCGGTTACGTCCGTTGGTCAGCGGTCGGATCAAGAAAACCCCTTTTCTGGTTTTTGGCCTTATCCTTACTTTCGCCTGTTTTATCCTGGCCCTGGTTTTTTTCAACCAGCCCTTTGTTCTTTCTCTTTTCGCCCTGCTTGTCGCCGGGTTCCTCTATAATGTCCCTCCTCTGCGGACAAAAGACATCCCTTTCCTTGACGCGATATCTGAATCAGCTAATAACCCCCTTCGGTTTCTCATCGGGTGGTATGGCTTATCCTCCAGCCACCCGCCTTTCCCTCCGCTCAGCCTGCTTATTTCCTGGTGGGCTTTTGGTAATTTCCTGATGGTAGCTAAGAGGCTTTCTGAATACCGCTGGCTGCGAGATAAAGCGTCTAACTACCGGCAATCGCTCGGGAAATACTCTCTCTCTTCGCTTCTCGCCGGGATGGTGGCCTCCGCCGTTGTCTTCTTCGGAGGATATATCTGGTTTTGTTTGACCCAAGGCCTTCCCCATTTTCTCTATTATATCCCTTTCTTGCTTATGTACTTTATGCTTTTTTTCTGGAAGACGCTAACGGAAAAAGGCGTCATGGAAGAACCCGAAAGGCTCTTCCGGCGACCACTATTTGCCCTTTTTACCCTTGGTCTCCTCCTTCTTTTCTTGATTTCTTTTCCTCGTTAAAATACATAAGGAAGGAAAAATGACCCTGACAGAAATAACCCTAATGCTTCTGCTGGCTATTGGGCTGGGTGGGCTCATCGGGTTAGAAAGAGAATTGAGCCAGAAACCAGCCGGGTTAAGGACGAACATCCTTATTTGTGTCGGCTCGACCATGATGATGATCCTGGCCCGACTTTTTAGCCAAAATACGACACCTCCTGGAGAAATCCTGCGCGTGGCCGCCGGCGTCATTACCGGCATCGGTTTTATCGGCGCCGGCACCATTATTCAAAGCCAGGGAATAATCCATGGTCTGACCACTGCCTCCACCATCTGGGCCGTTTCCGGCTTAGGCCTGGTTATCGGTGCCGGTTATCATGCTATCGCCGCTATCTACACGGCTATTGTCCTGGTCACCCTCATTTCTTTTCGCCAGCTTGAGGGAAAACTGCTGAAAAAAAGCTATCATCGCTACGAATTTAAGGTCAAAGAAACCCATGACTTTTTAGGACACCTCAAAAAGCTCGCCCTTCATTTAGGGGTTCGTCTGACAGACTTCACGCTGAAAAAAGAAGGGGGCTTTTTCCTCATCACCTTTTCTCTCATCGGTCCAGAAGAGAAAGAATCTCAATTTCATCAGGGGCTTATCGACCTCGGAGAAATCGTGGAGCTCAAAATTGAATAGAACCAGGTTGGTTGTGGCCACCACTAACCAGGGCAAATTAAAAGAAATTCGGCAAGCTTTGGCCAGTCTGCCGCTGGAGATTCTTAGCCTGAAGCAAGCCCGTATTCGGGCACGATGCCCGGAGGAAGGTAAAACTTGCCGCGAAAATGCCCGCGCGAAAAGCCTTTTTTACAGCCAGTTCACCCGCTTTTTGACCCTGGCTGAAGATTCAGGACTGGAGGTCGAGGCGCTGGCTAAAGCGCCCGGTGTTCATTCGGCTCGGTTTGCCGGAGAGGAAGCTGATGACGAGAAAAACATCGCCAAAGTTCTTAGTCTGTTAAAAAATGTTCCTCCAAACAAAAGAAGAGCCCGCTTTGTCTGCCATATTTGCTTAGCCAAACAAGGAAGGATAATTAAGTGCGTCAGCGGAGAAGTAAGAGGCTGGATAACCGACGAGAAACGAGGCCTGCATGGCTTTGGTTATGACCCAATTTTTTTCTACCCACCATTCGGCTGTACCTTTGGCGAACTTCCTGTGGGGAAGAAAAACACAGTCAGCCATCGAGGCCGGGCTTTGCGTCGTCTGCGGCATTTTTTAGAGGAATTTTTGGGGACGGCTTCGCGTGAGGAAGCCGTCCCCTGACCTTATTTGTTCGTGGTCTCTGAGCCGACAGTTATGCGGTCCTTGATTTGCTCAAACACCCTTTCACCAATCCCCTGGATTTTCATGATATCCTCAATTCTTTTGAAGGGGCCGTGCTCTTTGCGATAATCGATAATCCTTTGGGCTATGGCTGGCCCGATCCGGGGCAAAGTCTGCAACTCTTCTAAGCTGGCCGTGTTGATGTTAATTTTTGATGGGGTGGTAGAAGAACCTGTCGGCCGGGTGCTCTGTTGAGCCAGAAGTGGCCCAAGAAAAATACACAGAATTACACCCACGGAGATTAAGCGGCGGCTCAAGTTAAACATCTCGACCTCCTTTCATCATCCTATGTATGCAAATCAAGGGCCAAATTTGGGTGAGATAAAAACCGCTTAAAATCAGGGAAAAAAAACAAATCGGCCAGAAAAAAATAATTAAAAGAGGCAACAAGCGTGGACAATCAATTCCCGCCGTTGGCAACCTTTGTTGTCAGGTGAAAGCGGGGTGGCTACCAAAGTCAAATCCAAGAGAATTGCTGGAAGAAATAATGACTTTTTGTTTTGTCTTTGATGTTTATTGAAAAAGTATATATTTCTCTTCATGATATTAAGGAAGCTGAAAAACTTTTAATCGAGGAGAAGCCATGATAAAAAAGCTCTTAGCCACAACCTGCTTCCTCATTTTTAGCCTTGGCTCGACAGCCGGGCAAGAACAAACCTTCAAGCCTAAGGAAATCAGCCTCCCTGCCCCGAGACTCGACGCTGGCCGGCCGCTAATGCAATGTCTTAAGGACCGGCAATCGCTCCGGGAATTTCAGCCTACGCCTCTTCCGTCCCAGGTACTTGCCGAACTCCTCTGGGCGGCCTATGGTATTAACCGAGCTGACTCAGGGAAACGCACGGCCCCTTCAGCCGTCAACTGGCAGAACATTGATATTTATGCGGCCTTGGCCGACGGTCTTTATTTATACGAACCCAAGGGACATAAGCTGATTCAGGTAGTCGCCGAAGATATTCGGCCGCTGACAGGACTTCAGGAATTCGTGAAAACCGCCCCCCTGAACTTAATTTATGTGGCCGACCTGGCTAAAATTCCGCGTGGTAATGAGGAAGAAAAAAGGTTCTATTCTGCGGCGCACACCGGGTTTATCAGCCAGAATGTATACCTCTATTGCGCCTCTGAAGGACTGGCCACAGTTGTGCGAGCGATGATTAATCGAGAAGAATTGGCGAAGGCCATGCATCTCCGGCCAGAACAGCAAATTATCCTGGCCCAGACGGTCGGTTATCCTAAAAAATAAAAAAGCCCCCCAGATTTAATCAGAAGCTGCTTCCTATTGATGCTACCTTCTTTTTCTCTCTTTCTACCTCCTATCAAGAGCTAAAGTTGAAAAAGAAAAGAAACAAGGTGAGACCATATCACCTTTCCTCTTGAGACCTGAATTAAGAGAGACGGGGAGCTATTACCAAGGTAACAAGATGAGCCCATATCATGTTTACGGCAGATAAAAAACAACTCAAGCCTTCAAGATATATTCAGCCATCAAGAATGGTTTTTCCCTCTTCTCTTAATAATGATTTATTCTAAGGGTCGATAAATATTTTAAAAAGCAAAAGCGCCGACTTGCTCTGCCTTTAGCCAACTTAAGCCTATATTGTCCAAGTCATAAAAAGAAGCTTTTCATTGACAGGATAAAGTTATTTTCATAAATATAGGTATTATTTATTATGAGTTATTTTAGGAGGGTCGACCGAATTCTTATCTTTCTCGCCACCAGGCCATCTATCTATTCTTGTTCTTCTGGACGCGGAAAACAATCGAGGCTTAAATCTTGGCCATATACCGGCGAGAAAAATTAATATATACAACCACTAAAAAAAGGAGGTGTGGTTTGAAGCAACCAAAAAATTATTTTCGCACGCGGCCTTTTGCTTTCTTTCTTCTGCTTCTTTTTACCTTTATCTTCCTTTTCTCCCAGCAGCCAAAAAAACCGGTTAAAATCCAGTCCACTCCTCCAGAGGTGAGGCTACAAGGTTTTGCCCAACACCTGGAGATGAAAAAGACTTCACCTTTCAAGGACCTTAAGTGGCAATTTCTCGGGCCGACAAACGTAAGCGGCCGCGCGACAGACGTGGCTGTGGTCACGCCCAAGGGAAAGAATTACACCATCTATGTGGCCACGGCTTCCGGCGGAGTCTGGAAAACAGAAAATGAAGGGACGACCTGGACACCTATCTTTGACCAGGAGCTTTCTACTTCCATAGGAGATATTGCTCTTGCCCCTTCTAATCCCAACATCATCTGGGTAGGGACAGGCGAGGCCAACATTTTCCGCAGTTCGCATCCTGGCTGTGGTGTGTACAAATCGACAGACGGGGGTAAGACGTGGCAACATATGGGGTTGACTGATACCAACACGATTGCGCGGATTGTGATCCATCCCCAAAATCCAGATATTGTCTATGTAGCTGCTTCGGGCCATGAATGGACTTTTAACAGCGAACGGGGCGTTTATAAAACCACGGATGGCGGCAAAACCTGGAATAAGATTCTTTTCGTTAATGACCAAACAGGGGCTATCGACCTGGTCATGGACCCGACTAACCCGGACGTTCTTTATGCTGCCACCTGGCAAAGGGTCAGAAAAAAATGGAATGACCCGCGCAATGAACCGCACTACAACGGAAGCGGCGTGTGGAAAACAACCGACGGCGGCGCCACCTGGAAACAGATTAATAACGGTCTTCCCGAACCGCGCTTCCGCGGCCGCATCGGGCTTGACCTCTGCTTGACCAAACCCAACGTGCTCTATGCTTTTGTGGACAACTACGAACTGGCCCGCGAGCTCTCGGAGGAAGAAAGAGCTGATGTTTATAGCCGAGGGTTAAGAGGCATTATCAAAGGAGCTACTATTTACCGCTCCGACGACGGAGGGGAGAACTGGCGTCTGGTGGCTCCTACGACCGAGGCTATGAAGAGCTATTTAGAGCGACATTCAGGTACTTATGGCTGGGTTTTTGGCCAGATAAGGGTTGACCCCAACGACGAAAACAAGGTTTACCTGATGGGCGTACCGATGAGCGTTTCCACCGACGGAGGACAAACTTTTCGCCGCGTGCCCAATATTTATCATGGCGACCATCATGGCCTCTGGATCGACCCGGATAATTCCAATTACCTGGTGAACGTGAATGATGGCGGGATTGAAATTTCCTATGACGGCGGCCAGACCTGGAGAAACTTCCGGAATAATTTGCCCGTTTGCCAATTCTTTAATATCAACTACGACCTGGATACTCCCTTTCGGGTTTACGGCTCGATGCAGGACCATGGAAGCTACCGCGCCGTGGTTGACCTTAGCCGTGGCAGAAACGCTATTCCTGCCCAGCCATTCGAGCCCGCGCCCGGCGGAGAGGGTTCCCATCATGCCATTGACCCGACTAACCCGAATATTGTTTATTCCTGCGGGTTTTACGGCAGCTTAACCAGAAGCGATATGAGCAAAACCGGGCGGGAGCGGTCTAAATCAATCGTGCCTCGCGTTTATCCTGATGAGCCGCCGCTTCGTGGCCAGTGGTTAGCCCACTTCATCCTTTCGCCTCATAACCCAAATATTATTTATCATGGCATGCAGTATCTCTTCCGCTCTCTTGACCGCGGAGACACGTGGGAGAAGATCAGCCCGGATTTGACTTACTTCACGGCAGCAGAGCAGGGCGATATTCCTTATCACACGATCACGGCCATCTCTGAATCCCCCCTCAAATATGGCCTCATCTACGTGGGAACTGATTGCGGGAAAGTAAGTGTCACCAAGGACGGTGGCAAAAATTGGCAAGAAATAACCGCCGGCCTTCCTTACCAGAAATGGGTTTCGCGGATCGTGGCCTCCCAATATAATATGGCCACCGTTTACCTTACCCAGCATGGCCGGGCTGACGACGATTTTACTCCGTATATCTGGAAATCAACTGATTTTGGCAAGACCTGGGTGGATATATCAAAAGGAATTCCGCTGGGCCCGGTAAACGTCATTCGTGAAGACCCTGTGGACAGCAATATTCTTTATGTCGGCACGGATATAGGCGTTTATGTCACTAAGGACGGAGGCAAAACCTGGCAGGTGCTTGGGGCAAACCTCCCTTCAACTTACGTCCATGACCTTATCATCCACCCCCGGGATAATATCATCGTCATCGCCACCCATGGCCGGGGAATGTGGGCCATGGATGCTGACCCCGTCAACGAAAAGCCCAAGCGACAGCGCCGCTTTTTCTTCGAGGAAGAGACGGCTACGATTCGGTAAGAAAGGAGGAAGAGGGGCTCTTTTCTTGGCGGGAAAAAATTAATTTAGTGAGATAAAAAGGGCAATACCTGGAGAAGAAAAAGCTTAAATAAAGGTTTAAGCTTTAAAGTAAGAATTATCTGGTGTGGAAGAAAGGAGGCGCAGTTTTTTTAAAAAATCTTTATTCTGACCAGTCCATTGATGAATGGCATGCCGCGCGTAAGTGTAGATGGCCAGATTCCGCCAGCGAAACTGCAACCCGAATTTCCAGCATTGCCACAGAGAATAAAAACGCCTCATCGCCCTTATGGCCGCCTCTTTCTGAAGCTCATAGGCAGAAAGAAGCTGCGGTTTAAAAACCACGTGGTGGCCGCTAAATTTAGACCAATCTTCTTCCAGGAGACGGCCCTGTTGCCTCAGCTCGAAAAATGTCTCTGTTCCTGGAAGCGGGGTTAAAACCATGAATTGAACTGTATCAATCTTCATCCGGCGAGCAAACCTGACGGTCTCGTCAATAGTCTGACGGTCGTCCTCATCGGAGCCGAGGACAAACATCCCATGGACCTGCATCTCGTGCCGATGAATGGCTTGAATGGCTTGGGCTATATCTTCCACTGTTTGCTGCTTCCGGTATTTATTTAATGTGCGAGGGTTAACTGATTCTAACCCGATATAAAGAACATAGCCGCCGCTCGCCCGCATCAGTTCAAGGAGCTCTTCATCTCTGGCCACATCCACCCTTACCTGGGCGGTCCAGCGGATCTTCATTTTCCTCTCTATTATCTGGCGGAGAAGCTCTTTGGTATGTTCTGGATGACAGGCAAAATTGTCGTCATAAAAAAAGACAGAAGACCATTTTTTCTTCGCCCACCAGTGTTCCAGTTCGTGGAGGACATCTTCGGTCGGCCTCATGCGATAACGCCGACCGAACATTTTCGTTACGGAACAGAAAGAGCAGTTGAACGGACAGCCCCGGCTGGTCATGATCGGCAGAATATGCATTTTCTGCCATCTGGCGATAAGGCTGAGGTCGGGCCAGGGAAGTTCTTCCAATGAAGGGGAAGGAGCCAGAACCTGGTTATGATGAATCTCGTTTTTCTGGCGATAAGACAAGTTGGGAATAGAATCCAAGGACGGCTTTCCCGTCATGAGATATTGCATTAGACTGACAAAGGTCCATTCACCTTCTCCCCGCACCACGTAATCAGCGCCGCGAGCCAGAGCTTCTTCGGGAAGAAAAGTGGCATGGGCACCACCCATGATTACCGGTAGCGAACTTCTTTTTTTTATTTTTTCTATTATTTGATAGGCTCGAGGCACGGTCGGGGTAATCGAGGAGATACCCACCACATCCGAGGAGAGGACTTCTTCAAAGTCCACCGGACTCAGGTCTTCGACAAAAATTTTGGGCCGGAGCCCCAGTTCTCTTTCGAGCATAGCCCCAAGCATCGGCAGGCCCAAGCGGGGAAGCTTATACCTGGAGTACACATGAATTCCTGGAGCCCTCGGCTCAATAAGAGTAATTTTCATCATTACCTCCACGTTAGCGGAAAAAGAATCCGGCGGGAATCCCCTTCCTAAATTTATTTCATTATACCAAAAAAATTATTTTTATAAAATATATTTTTTTTAAGAGTCCTTAAGTGCGTCAGCCCGGAATCTGGTTTAACCATTTCTCTCCACGAAACCACATCTGTATTCCATTCCGCCCGATAATCTAAGGAATGTAGCTTCAGCAAGCTTTAAGCCTGCCTATCGCCGCCACGCTTGGGATATAAATAATTGGCTTACCTAAAAAAATTTGCTAACTCATAAAAATTTTTGACCTTCAGCATTGTTATTTTCTTAAGAGCAACGCTTTTTAAGAGCAATCTTGCTGTTGCCCTGGCCCAAAACCAAAACCGAAAAACCTTACGCCACAATGATGGGCGGGAGATAAGGTGAGGAAGCCCCAAAGGACTATTCGCTAAAATAGAATTCTCAATAATAATCCCTGAAACAACTCCCTTATAAGGTAATGATGACTGGCTTTTCGCTCAATTCAGAATATGGCGCAAACAGAGCCAAATATTAAAAATCAATAATACTCAACAGGCTGGGATCGCGGGTTCAAGAACGAGGATGGCTCCGACGGTAAACTTCGAGCAAATGGCGTAAATCAAGATGAGTATATTTTTCGGTGGTGGCTAAACTCTCATGTCCCAGGAGCTCCTGAATAGCCCGCACATCTGCCCCCCGGCTTAATAAATGGGAAGCAAAAGAATGGCGCAGGGAGTGAGGGCTAACCTTGCGCCGCAGAGCCTGGCGACGAAGGTATTTCTGGACGATGCGCTGCACCGAACGGCAGGTTAATCGTGTTCCTCTTTTATTTAAGAACACGGCTTTTGTCGGCATCTCTTTGGCTGATGAGGTCTTAGGGAAAAAGAAGGGCCTAACCTGAAGATAAGCGATAAGCCTTTCGGCTGCTTTCCGGCCAAAAGGCACAATCCTTTCTTTTTTGCCTTTCCCGCGAACGAGGATAAGCTTTTCTTTAAGGTTAATATCTTCTTCATTTAACCCGACAAACTCACTCACCCGCATTCCCGTGGCATACAGAAGCTCCAGGATAGCCCGGTCACGCCGCGCCAAAGGATCATCCGCCGACGGAAGGTCGAGGAAACTCTCGATTTCCTGCTCGGAAAGAAAGGTGGGCATCTTTCTTTCTTTTTTAGGGGTAGCCACAATCTTCGCGGCATTATCCCGGCACCAACCATTCTCTTGTGCATAATCCAAGAAAGAGCGCAGGGCAGCCAGCTTGCGGCCGATACTCGATTTGGCCAGACCCCGTTCATGAAGCCGACCCAGAAAACGACGGACGGCAATATGGTCGAGCGAACTGAGCTTCAACCCCTGCTCCCGGATAAAAAGACAGAACTCCTCCAGGTCGCGGCCATAGCTATCAAGGGTATGGGCTGAGGCATTACGTTCATGCCGGAGATAATCCAGAAACTTATCGATTTTATCCTTCATCTCTCGGCGGCCCCAACCTTAGGTCAACAAATCTTTTGCTGCCTCGATTTTTTCTTTCTCCTCCCCTTTTTCTTTCTTTTCTCTTTTCTCTTCTTCCTGGAAACCACATTTCTTATCCGCGCAGTAGAGGATAATCTTTCTTCCCCTCTCTTTTTTCCTCAGAAGAATCGGCCGGCCACATCGGGGACAGCTCTGCGCCAGCGGCTCATCCCACGTGGCAAAACGGCAACGAGGATAATGGCTGCAGCCATAGAAATAGCGGCCACGTCTTGTCTTGCGTTTGAGAATTTTCCCGCCGCAACCCAGGGGGCAATCCAAGCCTGTCTCCTCGCTATTTTTCTTTTTATAATTGCAGCGAGGATAATTCGAGCAAGCGATAAAAGTACCGTAAGGCCCCTTACGGGAAAGGAGAGGACTTCCGCAGCGGGGACATTTTTCTTCGAGCGGGCTCTTATCTTTTTGACCCAGGCTTTCTTTAAAACGACATTGCGGAAAGGCCGAACAAGCCTTAAAACGGCCGTAGGGTCCTTCCCGGATGACCAGAGGTTCACCGCACAAAGGACATTTCTCCTCAGTAGGGATTCCCTTTCCTCTTACCCCTTCTGCCTCCATGCCTTTTTCCAGGTCTTGCTTCAAGAGCTGATAGAAATGACGGAGCGCCGCCAGCCACTCCTTCTCACCCTCATTGATTTTATCCAGTTCTTGCTCCATCTGGGCGGTAAATTTGACGTCCATTAAATCCGGGAAATGCTCGACCAAAAAATCGGTAACAAACATGCCCACATCAGTCGGAACAAATTTTCCCTTTTCCTTGATGACATACACCCTATCTTGAAGGGTAGCGATTATGGGCGCATAAGTTGAAGGCCGGCCAATGCCTTTGGCTTCAAGCTCGCGGACTAAGCTTCCTTCAGTATACCGTGGCGGAGGCTGAGTAAAATTCTGTTTGCTCTCCAGGTCGACTAAGCGCAGCTCTTCTCCTTCTTTGGCAGCCGGCAAAAGCTCCTCTTTCTCCATGGCTTCTGGATAAAGCTTGAGGAAGCCGGGGAACTTAATCACTTCTCCTTTAGCCTTAAATTCATACCTGCCGGCTTGAATCCGAAATTCCGTTGTCTCCACCTGGGCGGCTGCCATCTGGGAAGCAAGAAAACGATTCCAGATCAAGAGATAAAGCCTGTATTCATCCTTTTTCAGGTAAGGTTTGACCTCCTCCGGCGTTAATTCAGGAGAAGTGGGGCGGATGGACTCATGGGCATCCTGAGCCTGACTTTTATTTTTAAAAACCCTGGCTTTAGGAGGGAGGAATTCCGGGCCATAGTTTTTTTCAATCAATTGACGGGACCAGCTCATAGCCAGCGGTGAGACCCGCACAGAATCAGTCCTCATGTAGGTAATCAACCCCACCCGGCCAAACTTGCCCACGGATAATCCTTCATACAAACGCTGGGCCAAGCTCATTGTCTTTTGCACGGGAAAACGAAGCAAACGAAACGCGTCCTGCTGCAGGGTGCTGGTGATATACGGAGGCGGAGGGTTTTTCTTTTTTCCCTCGACTTTAACTTCGGCCAGAATAAAAGGTAAACGCTTAAGCTCAGAAACAATTTCTTCTGCTTTTGACCCGTTGGGCAGCTTGACTTTT
>FWPV01001398.1_pt1 | contig 67237 bp, 48 predicted proteins | sample 2228371 | NCBI WGS metagenome assembly FWPV01 (sample SAMEA103939776, study PRJEB20133) | metagenome
AGCCGGCGGCTAAGATCCAGGGGAATTCACGCCGGGTCATGAGTAGTGTCCTCTCTTTGGCGTTCCATGGGAAGGCGGGTAGGCCGGAGCGCTGATCGACCGGGCCGCATGCGACTAACATGCCATAACGAACGCCGGGGGGTAAAGGGTCCCGAGAAAAGGAAAGCGGCGCCCGCGGCTCGCCGGCGGGGTTTGCTATTGTGGGGCGGTTATGGGTGAGATGGCGGTCTTGGCGGCCCTGATTGCGGCATCGGCGGGAGTGTTTGCGTGGCGGATGTGGACAGTGGTGCGCACTGTGCTGGCGGCGAAGCCGGAGCCGGACTATCGTCTCAGGCCGTTGGGACCGCGGATCCGCGCCTTCCTGACCGAAGTTCTGTGGCAGGCGCGCGTCATTGGCGAGCGCCCTCTGGCGGGGGCGGCTCACGCGGTGGTCTTCTGGGGCTTCTGCGTCTTCGCTCTCGTGACGGCGGATCACTTGGCGCAGGGCTTCGGATGGGGCTTTCTCAGCGACAGCGGATTGGGACGGTTTTACCGCGGCGTGGCAGATGCGTTTGCTGTAGCGGTGGCGGTCGCCATTCTTGGTCTGGCGGCACGGCGCTTCATCGTGCGGCCCAAATGGTTGGGACCTCTCTCAGCCGAGTCAGGCGTTATCGCCGGGCTCATTTTCCTCCTGATGGCGACCCATCTTGCCGGGGCCTGGTGGCCGCACACAGTGGCGCTGCTCGTCTTTCTCCCTCTCATTCCTCACACCAAGCATTTGCATTTGATATTGAGCCCGCTGACAGTGTTCTTGCGGCGGAGTTCATTCGCCCACATTCCTCCGCTCGCCGGCGATGAGGACTTCGGACTCGATACCGGGCGGGATGTCACACGGGTCACCGCGTTGCAAGCCTTTACGTGTGTCGAGTGCGGGCGGTGCATGGAGCACTGCCCGGCTCACAATACCGGCAAGGCGCTGAACCCCAAGGAAATCGCTCTGGGGATGCGCCGCTATCTCCGGGAATTCGGCCCGCATGCGGCTGAACCTCTGCTCGGCAAGCACCTGTCGCTCGAAGCCGTGTTTCAGTGCACCACCTGCGGCGCATGCGAATACCAATGCCCGGTGGGCGTACAGCATTTGCCCATCATTGCCGGTCTGCGGCGCGGCGCGGTGAATACAGGCAAATGGGAGGACGACTACGGCGGCAAGCTGTTCTTGAATTTAGAGCGCTTCGGCAACCCTTTTGGACTCTCGGCGTCTGAACGGGACAAGTTTACCCAAAAGCATCGCTTGCCGCTTTTTGACGGCTCCCAAGAATACTGCCTGTGGCTCGGTTGTATGGGCGTATTCGACCCGCGGGGGCGGGAAATCATGGAGGCGTTGATCACCCTCCTGCGGCGGCTGAACGTCAGCTTCGGCGTATTGCGGAAAGAGAAGTGCACCGGCGACGCGGCGCGCCGGCTTGGCAACGACCTCGTCTTCTCCGAGCTGGCGCATTTCAACATCGATCAGATCCGCGCAGCGAAGGTGCAGCGAATCCTCTCCATCTGTCCCCACTGCGTACGGACCATCGGAGAGGACTGGAAGGAGTTCGGCTTCGCCATCGCGGTGGAGCATCACAGCGAGTTCCTCGCCTGGCGGCTTGAGAAGGGGGGACCAGCGGACGGCGCAAAAGTGGTGTTTCACGACCCCTGCTATTTAGGACGCCACCGCGGCGAATACCGCGCTCCTCGCGAAGTGGCGGCGCAGGGGGGCAAGCTCGTTGAAGCGCCGCGCCACGGGCGCCGCTCGTTCTGTTGCGGCGCGGGCGGCGGGCTGGTTTTCTTGGGCGAAGAAAAGGGCGATCGGGTAAGCGCGGTGCGGGCGCGGGAACTGGCGGCGACCGGCGCGCAGACGATCGCCACGGCATGCCCCTTCTGTCACACCATGTTCCGCGACGCGCTCGCGGCGGAGGGAGGCGCTCCGCGCGTGCGGGATATCGCTGAAATCGTGGCTGAGAGGCTTGAACCTAGAACTTAAAGTACAGCCCGAACTGGATGCGCCGCGAATAGGAAAACGTATCCGTGACGCGCCCGAAGTCCGTGCTTGAAATCACCTGATCGCCGACCAGGAAAGAAGGGTGATTGAAAATATTGGTGGCTTCCATCCGGAACTCGAGAGACTTCTTCTCGGTGAGTTTGGTGGTCTTTAGGACTCCGAGGTCCATGTTAAACGTCCACGGACCGGAGAACATGCGCCGCTGCAAGCCGCCCACCGTGCCCGGTTCGGGATGGAAGAAGGCTTGTCCGGCGAACGGCGCCGCTCCGTCCTGTCCCACGCCGCGCCCGTCGGGACCAATCATTGACGCCGGGAAAAAGTAGGGTCCGTCGCCCGTCATCCGGAAGCCGAGCAGGCTGTCCAACTGCCCCTTCGTCAGGTTCGTGTTGGCAGTGTTGTTCCAGGAGCGGTAGCCGCTCGACCGGTTAAGCGTTCCGCGCTGCGACAGCACCGAAAACGGCGTGCCGGACTGCCAGATCATGATGGTGCTCACCGCCCAGCCTCCAAGCCACCGGTTTTTCTTGAGGAACGGCAGGTCATAGATGGCGTTGCCCTTGATGGCGTGCGTCAGGTCGAAATCCGCCCGCGCGCGCTCAATGCGCCCGTTCGCCAAGTCAAGGAAATGCTCGAGCCGCGCGGCGCTGTAATTGCCCGCCGAGTCGCTGAGCACCTTGGAGAAGGTGTAGTTCACCTGAAAATCGAGGTCCGAACCCGCCCGCCGGCGCGCCTCGACTTGCAAGGAATTGTACGTCGAATGGCTGAAATTAGTCAGCAAATCGGAGCCAAGCCCGTAAATGTTTTGGAAGAAATTGACCGGACCGTTCAAGCCGTCGATCTGATAGCGCGCCGCGAGTTCGCCCACTTCCCCGCGCAGGATCAAGTTGCGGATGGCGGAGCTGTTAAGCTGCCCGCCCCGCACCAGACGGGGAAAGACCGTCAAAGGCTGGCTGCCTGGGATATTCGGGTTGTACGCCGGATTGAATGTTCCCGTCGCCTGGCGCGCCAGGAATCCGTTGTTGCGCGCACGCAGGAAGTCGTCCAAGAACCCGTTCTCGCGGATGATTACCTGATTCAGATCGAAGGCGCGGTAGCCTTTCACCGAGTGGTTTCCGACATAGCGGGCTTCCAGTGTGAACAGCTTCAAGTTGCGCTGGATGCCCACGGACCATTGCTGCACGTAGGGAGTCCGCAGTTTGGGATCGACGAGCCCGTAAGCAGTCGAGGGATTGATCTCGTAATTATCCTCGAACTTCCTGGGCACTTTGTATGTGGGCGTGGCAATCTTTGGCAAACCGGTGCTGATGCGCCCGGTGAGACCGTAATCTTCCGCGGCGGCTTGGAGCCCCTCGTTGAACCACGCGATGACCACGGGCGCATACAGCGACTGATCGTTGACGTGGCTGATGCTATATCCGGCGCGGAAAGCGGTGCGCCCGTCGCCGAACACATCCCACGCCAAGCCGATGTTCGGCGCGAAGTTGTTGCGGTCGCGGCGGTACAGGGGACGTCCGGCGGAGTTGCCGGCAAAGTCGAGCGTGGAATTCGAAAGCAGCGCGCGGCGCACGTCGCCGCCTTCCACCAGCGGTTGCAGCAGCAGGGAGTCCAGTTCGTCTGCTGGACCCGTGAGGGTGTAACGCAACCCGAGGTTCAGCGTCACCCGGGGGCGGAGTTTCCAATTGTCCTGGACGTACCAAGCCCAATCGTTAAGCTTGTAACGGCGGCGGTACGGGGCGCCGGGCACGAAGCCGGAGCTGCGGCTAGTGATGTTGAACGTCTGCGAGTAGCTCGTGATGTAGCCGGCGAGGCTCGCCAGGAAGTCATCGGCGGCAGAGAAGTCGGCGCTCCGGATGCCCGGCAGTTGGGATTCCCGCAATCCTTGATTGCCCGTACCGATCCCGATGTAGTACGTCGGAATCGTGCCGAGTTCGTCGTACTCTCTCGTCCGGACGCCCTGAAACTGGAATCCGAACTGGATATTGTGCCTGCCGCGCACGTAAGAGGCGTTGTTGGCGAAATTGTACGTGTTCGTCGTGCGCCCCTGCGAACGGAAAGTGTTGATGGGGTTGCTGAAGACAAAGCCGTCCACGATGAAGTTGCCGAACTGCTCCGAGGTGAGAAAGTCGCCGGGAGCGAGGTTGAAACCGAAACGGACCTCGTTGGTGAGCGTAGCGCTCGGACTCCAACGCCAAGCGGCGGACAATAAGTTGCCGCGGTTGGCGTTCGTGACCTTCGGGACCTTGGAGAAGTCGTTGTCCATGTCGTCCGGCCGGTCCGAATCGTCCCGGTTCCACGCATAGGTGACGGCCGCCGTGTGGCGCGTGGAGAGCATGTAATCGGCTTTGAGGAGGAAGTTGTCGCGCGTCCAGTTGTTGCGCTTGTTGAAGCGGTAACCGGCGGTGTTGCGAAGCAGGGTGGGGGTGCTGTCGCCTTCGTCCGTGTTGTTGATGTTTTCAGGTCCAGGCAATAGTGTCAGGATCTGCCGGACGTAAGGGTCCATTTGCAGCCCGGCGGCGGTAAGCACATTGACCTTGCGGACGTTGCCTTGGGTGTCGCGGTAAGTGTAAATGCCTTGGCGCGCGTCGGCCGTGAGGATGGTGCGGTTCACCGGCGTCTGCTGCCGTTGCCGGTAGGCTTCATAGTTCGTGTAGAAAAGCAGCTTGTCCTTCTTGATGGGACCGCCAAGCGTGACGCCCGCCTGATTCTGGTTGAGGAAGGGGCGCTCCACGCCGTCCCGGTTGTTGAACCACTCGTTGGCGGAAAAGAAGTTGTTGCGGTTGTACCAGTAGGCGGAGCCGAAGAATTCGTTCCTGCCCGACGGCGTGACGATCACGACTTGCGCCGAGCCTCCGCCGAAAGCGGAATTGGCGTTCGAGGAGGCGACGGTGAATTCGCCGACTTGGTCGAGGAAGGGAAGGTTGGGGGTGTAGTCGAGCGAATTGTCGCGAATGAAATTGTCCTGAATGTTGACGCCGTCGAGGCTCATGTTGCTGTACGAGGTGCGCTGTCCGTTGATCACGGTCTCCGAGCGCCCGTTGGCCACCACGCCCGCCTGCGTGCGGATGAGGTCGAGCGGATTGCGGTCAAGCAGCGGCAAGCGCCGAACTTGCGCGTTAGTGACCGTAGTGGAAACCTCGGAATTGGTGGTTTCGACCGCCGGAGCGGCTGCCGAAACGTCAACCGAGGCAGTGACGGCGGCGACGCTGAGCGTAATGGCGGGGATGACGGTTTCCCGCGCGGGGTCCACTTTTACATCGCGTATGAGCTGGGCGTTGAAACCCGCGGCTTCGATCTTCAGGTCGTACGTTCCGGGCGCCACCCCGGAAAGGTGGAAGAGCCCGTCAGCCGTGGTTTTCGTCTCGATCACCGGCTTGTCGCTGCGCGGCAAAGTCAGGCGGACGTCCGCATTCGGGACCACCGCGCCGGTGCTATCTGAGACCGTTACGGTGATTCGCCCGGCGGTTTGTGCCCAGAGCGAATAGAAACAGATCGCCAACAAAGCGAGAAATCGCATAGCTAACTACTAATGTAGCGGAATGCGCAGCGGAGTCATGCGGCGTAGCGGATGACTTCCACTTCGGCGTTGCGCGCCACTGCTTCTTCCGCTTTCTCATACAGCCGCTGCGCAACAGGCTCTGAAAGGTAATATTCGCCGCAGTTTTCACACACATCAGCCGGGGTGGCGGGACGCGGCGTTGTCGCGCAGCCTACAGACCCGCCGCGTTTAGCCATCCCGGCGCTCCGCGAAATCTCAGAAGAAGATCTTGATTCCAAACTGGATGTAACGCGGGTTTTGCGGGACGTAGAGCACGCCGCCGTTTTGCCAGACCTGCCGGAGGCGGTAGAGTTTGTAGCCCTCGACGGTCGTGATGTCGAAGTTGACCGGTTGCTTCGAGAAGAAGTCCTGCGGCAGCGGGATCCGGAAGAAATCCACCGGCAGAGCGCCTGACGGCAAGCGGCTGCCGGTGACGATCTGCTGCACCCGGGCGAGCAGCGCCGCGCCTTCCGGAGTCGTCGAAAGAGGCTTTCCGTTCGCCGCCGCCCAGGCGTTGTAGTCCGCCGCGCTGATGACGCCCTCGTTCGGCGCGCTGAACACGTTGGTTCCGCCGCCGTTGTTCGGGTATACGCGGAGCACGGGATGGTTAAAGGCGTTGATGAAATCCACGCGCAATTGGACACGCCGCTTGTCGTCAATGCGGAAGTTCTTCTGCACGCTGGCGTCAAAGTATTGCTGCATGGGTCCGCGAGCCCAATCCAAGGTCCGCGGCGCGCTGCCGAGCTGACCCTTCGCCGGACGCATGAACGCCGCCGGATTGATGTAGGGCTCGCAGAGGTTGCCTACCGGGCAACTGCGTTTCCAATTCGGATTCAGGATCGGCACGCCGGGATTCAAGTCCGGGCGGATCGTGTGGTTGCCCACGCCCAAACCGTTGGTGTCGGTCATGGTGATGACCGCCGGATAGCCGCCCATCAGGCGGAAAACGCCGCTGAGAGTCCAATCGCCGAGGGTCAGCCGCAGCGGTTTCCAGGAGTTGGACAGATACTTCTTGCCCCGCCCGAAGGGTAGATCGTAAAGGAATGTCGAGTTGAAATTGTGCTTGATGTCGAACGTCGACACTGAGCGGTCGCCCTTACGCGTTCCGCCGAACGTCACCTGCCCGTCGACGCGCCCCGTGCTGAGCACGTTCTTGTCAGGCGCGGCGTCGGAAGCGTCGTCGATGGACTTGCCGAACGTGTAGTTGCCGGTGAACGCCAAACCAGCGCGCGTGCGCCGGGTGACGCTGACGTAGCCGGCGTGGCGGACGCTGTTGGCGGAGGCGTCATAGTAGCTGTTAAGCCGGCGGAAGCCGAGGAACGGGTTCGCTAGATCGCCTTGCGGAACGGTCACCACGCGGTTGCTGACATCGCGGCGTCCGAGCGGGTCAGCAACCGCCGTTTCGGGATTCAGGTTGGCGCCAACCAGCGCCTGAACGTAATTGAAATCGCGCGGATTGACGCTGATGCCGGGCATGAACAGGTGCGTACCCTTGTTGCCCACGTAGGCTGCTTCCACCACCATCGAACGGGTGGCTTGCCATGAAAGGGTGAAATTCCAGTTCTGCGTGTAGGGCGTTTTGGTGTTGCTGGAAATGATGAATCCGGGAATGTTGATTCCCCCGAGATACACCAGCCCGTCTTCCGGGATCCCAAGATATTGCTCCGGCGCAAGCGGACTGATGAGCGGCGGATTCGAGCCGATGCGCATCACATAGTTCGGATCCTTCTGCCCCGAGTTCCAGCCGAGTGTGGGCGTGGAACCGCCGAAATCGGGGTTGGGGAGCCGGTTGTTCCCCGTGAGCGGCACGTGGGAGATTCCGTAGCCCCCGCGCACCGTCACCCGGTATTCGCGCAAGAACGCCGGGCTCCACGCGAAGCCGAAACGCGGCTCGAAGTCGAGGTAGTTGGGGTCGTACAAATATTTAGAACGCCCTCCGCGCCCGGAGTATGCGAAAGGCGGCACCTTGGCGGTGGTAATCACCTGCCCGGTTATCAGCCGTAGCGGCTGCGGAAGCGGATATTCTTTCGCCAAGTCGGGACGGAAAACACCTTGCCGTCCGAACTTCTCGGTGCGCGGCAGTTGCAAGGAGTAGCGCAACCCGAGGTTGAGCGTCAGGTTCGGCTTCACCTTCCAATCGTTCTGGACGAACGCCGCGCCGCTGTTCCACCGGTAGTAGTAGGGAATCAGCACATTCTTCAACGTGACATTGTTTGGGACACCAAGCAGAAAGCTGGCGAATGCATTGCCGCCGACATATCCCGAGGCAGTGCCGTTCGAGTTCGTCTGAACGAAACGGAAAGCATAGATGCCTCCCGCCGCCGCATAAAGATTCATCACGTTCAGGCGGGCATGCGTCAGATCCACGCCGAACTTCCAACTCATCCGGGAGGTGGACTTATAGAGGATGTTGGAGAGGTTGTAACGCTCCTCTACGTTCTCGTTCAGCGTGGAGCCTTGCGAACCGATATTGCCGAAAGCGTTCAACTCGAAAGTGAACATCGGAAGCCCGCCCTTGGTGAGGCTAGGCAAGCCAAGCTCCGTGCTGAGGTTGCGTCCGGTCTTGATGTCGAATTCCGGAGTGAAGGAGCCGCTGAAACGCCCGCGGGTGTAGTTCAGCCGCAGGTCGTTGATGAGAGACGGCGAAATGGTGTGGGTGTCGGAAAGCATCAACTGCCGCGAATAGCTGTAGTCCGCGCCGTTGCCGTTGACGTCGCTGCCAAACCCCTTCTTGCCGACGGCGGGAACGCTGGTCAGGCGGAAATTGAACCGGTTGCGGTCCGAGACAATCTGGTCGATGCGCACGGTCAGGCGCTTCTCATTTTGCTTGACGAAACGCTGAGTGTTCCAATTGACCAGGTTGCCGGAGCCGTTGATGTAATATTCGCCTCCGCGCGGAAGATATTGGAGCGCTTTGAGGGAAGACGGGTCCATCATCGTCTTGGGAATGCGGTTGCCCGGGAACGGCAGGTAGGATTGTCCGGCGGAGGGCGCGGGAATCGCCTGAAGCTGGTTCCCCACCAAGTTGAATTGCTGAAAGATCGTGCTGTCGCCGGTGACCCGGACGCCGAAGCGAGCCGCGACATCGGGCGGCGCCCACCCGCCTGCCACAGGAACGATGTTGCTGAAATCTCCCTCCCGCATGGCGTCTGTGGGCAGAAGGGAATCCGCTTGCACATGATCCTGGCGGTAGCGGGGCTCGAAAGCGGCGAAAAAGAAAGTTCGGTTGCGCCCGTTATAAAGCTTTGGCAAGACTACGGGACCGCCCGCCGTAAGCGAAAACTGGTTGTTGCGGAGGTTGGAGACCGGGCGGTTCACCGCTGCCGTCGTGAACGGGGCGGCGTTGGTCGCCGGGTTGCGGGTGTACCAGAGAGCCGTGCCGGTCAACTGATTGCCGCCCGACTTCGTCGTGGCGTTGATCACGCCTCCCCCGGTCTGCCCGTATTCGGCCGAATACGCCGAGGTCTGAACGGTAAACTCCTGCACCGTTTCGGGCGAGAAGCTCACCACGGCGCGGGCGAGTCCGACGCCGGTGTTCACCACCCCGTCCGCCAGCATTGCGGTCGAGCCGGGCCGGCCGCCGTTCACCGAAAGATTGAAGCCGGGCACCGTGGCGCTAGCGGTCACCGCCGGATCCTCGCTGCCGACGTCACCGGCGACGTTCGGCAACGTCACCGCAAGGTCAAGGACACTGCGGTTGTTGAGCGGGATGTCGACGATTTCGCGCTCCGTGATGGTATTGCCGGTGGTCCCCGACTCGGCGTTAACCAGCGGCGCCTCCGCCGTCACGGTCACCTCCGTCTTGACGTCTCCGGCTTGGAGAGACACGTTGGCCGTTTGGATCGTGGCCGTATCGACTTTGACCTCCTCGATCACGGCTTTCTTGAAGCCCGCAGCCTCGACGGTGATCTTGTATTTCACCGGATCCAAGGGTTGGACGGAATAGACCCCGGCTTCCGACGTCGTGACTTTCCAGGATTGATTCGTGGCCAGACTCGTGACGGTGACGGTGGCTCCCGGAATGACCGCTCCGGTCGCATCAGTTACCGTTCCGGTGATGCCGCCCCGGTTCGTTTGGGCGATCGCCATTATGGCCGCTGCGGCGGCAAGCAGTAACAGGTTCGAAAATCGCATGGGGACTCCCTCTGCCTTTGACTCCAATGTTATTGCCCGGCGTTCTTCGCGTAAAGCCGCACGCCGCCGAGCAACCCGGATCGTACGGGCTGAATGTTTTCCGTATCCTGCGGGACGAAGCGCACGCCGTAACGGCGGTTCAACTCGGTGTAGTCCGCCCGAGGCCGCCCCGCGAGTTGATTGATCGCCGTGTTCGCCACCACCACTTTGAGGGTGTTGGCGCCCGGCTGCAAGAGATTGGTCGCTTCCACCTCGAAAGGCGGAGTCCAGACCGAACCGGCGCGCTTGCCGTTCACATAGACCACTGCGGCTTCCCCGACCGGCGGCTCAAACGGCGCCGACATGCCCGGCTGCTTGTGCTCCTTCTCGGGCAGCGGCGCGCCGTCGCCGAAATGCAGGAACAGGCGCCCGCCGCTTTTCAGCACGTCCGCGCCGAGTTGGAAGGTTTTTTCATACGTCGCCGTGCCGGAGTAAAACTTCGTCGCCTCGTCTTCCGTCCACGAACGCAGCTTGTCCATGGTCACGGTCTTCTTGAGATCGTCAAAGGTGACCTTCCATCCCGCGCTGAGGTCTATGGAGACCGGTTTCACTCCTGCGGGCGGCTTCCAAGGGCTGCTTGATACGCTCTTTGCGAATACCAAAACCCGGGACTCGAAGGGCTGCAAAGAGATCGGATATTCGGGACCTTCCCCCGCCGCCTTCGCGCCGCCCGTCATCGGGTCCCACCATTCCCCCTTCATCCCCGATACCCGGAAGCGGGCGCGCGCGCTCACCGGGCGGTTCCCCGTATTGGCGATGAAGTAAATCTGCACCGCTCCGGCATCCCGGCGGATGAAACCCACCTCCGGAAGGGCGGGGTCGAGAGCCATATCCGGGGTTAGCAGCGAGTTCAACTTTTCACGCAATGCGGCGGTGTCGGGAATGAGCTGACCGGGCGCCTTCGGTCCCTCAAATAAGCGCGCCGATATCGCGCGGATCTCGCGGCTATCCGCCTCCGCGTTCCGCATGCCCGGGCTCATAGATGGCGCCCGTTCGGTCGCCACCAAAATGCCGCCTTTGCGAGCGTATTGCTCCAGAGCCCTGTATGTGGCTAACGGGATGCGCTCGACGCCGGGCAGGACGATGACCCGGTACCGGCTCGCCGCGTCCACAAGCCCGTCGTCGAACAAGTCAAAGTTGTATCCCGCCGCCAAAAGCTTGGGGATCAGCCGCGCGGCAGGCGTGCCGGGCATGCCGCGGTCGACTGACACCCGTCCGAGCGTAAACTGAGCCCGGATGTCAGCCACGGGAGTGTACAAAGCCACGTCATTGGCTGGCTTGCCAACCCTCATGAGGTAGCTAACCCGCTGAAGATAAAGGGCCACGTCAGGCATCACAACCCACCACGGATTGCTGTCGTTGAAAACCGCGGCGGCATAGAACGCCCAACCGGGCTTGCCCGCCCACGGGGGAGAATATGGCCACCCATGGCCGATCAACTGATTGATGCCTTGGAGGAAGTGGCGGTCGGCCTCGGCTTTCATATCGAGCGGCGTGGCGCGGAAGGCCGGCGAATGCAGCCAAGTCCATGTCTCCGAAGAGGTTACGGGCACGCCCAGCATGTGGCTTGAGGACGAGGCCCAGCGCGAGGAGGTAAAAGCGTTCCAGTGCGAACCCTCTCCTTCCGGGAGGTCCACCAACCGGGCGCTCGAAAGGGTCACCGGGGGGACGCCGTAAGTCTGGCACCGCAAGCGGGTGCCGTTCTTCTGAGCCCACTCCCGCAACGGCTTCAAAAATCGCTCCTCAGCCAAATCGGTGAGCGTCTGCGCCCAATCGTTGCGCACGGCGCCGGTCTTTTCCCCGATGTCGCCCGCCAAGGCGGGCATGAGCGGCTCCAAATCATACCCCCGGCGTTTCCGGAACTCCTCCAGGAAATCGCTGGTCCAATCCGAGCCGAATACCTCCAGGCTGTCGCAGAAAATGGCATACGGTTTGCGCGATGCGAACGCCTGCATGAGCCGGTCGCCGACCGTTTTCAAGTGGTTATCGAGCGCAGAACGGTCATAGTGGTCCAGCACATAGCCTTCTGCGCCCACCGAGGGACGCTTCACCATCATCCGGGTGCGGCTTGAGATAAAGAAGAGCACGACATGGTCGCCCTGCAAACCGGCGGGCAGCGCAACCTGCCCACCCTGCGGCGCGGGGAGGCGCTTCAGGCTGCCGCCCGCGAAGCGGTCCTTGGTTCCCCGGGCTAAAAACGCTGCCAGATAGCGCTCCCCTTCGCTAATTTTCGGTAATGGAATCATGGGATTGCCCGGCGTGACGGGGACCCGGTCGCAACGCAGCCGTCCGGCGGCTTGGGTAATCGGGATGTTGGGTCCACCATAGGGCCAGCCGCTGCCGAGAGTCAGGTCGACCCTCAAGCCGAGTTCATGACCCTTCTCGCCGGCAAAGCGCAAGACGTCGATGAACTCGTCCGAGAGGAAGGGCAGCGTCCGGATCCCTTTGGCGGGGTCCTCGAGCGTCATCGGGTAAACCGGCTGTATCTCGAAACCGCCAAAGCCGCCTGCCCGCATGGCGCGCATTTCGCGTTCGAGTTCCGGCTTGGTCACTGTGGGTCCAAACCACCACCAGCGCATCATCACGCGGGCATCGGCTGGCGGCTTCTGGAAATTCTTGTAGATCGCGCTCAGATCTTGAGCGAAGAGGCTCGAGGAGCAAATCAGCCCGAGAGCCGGTAAAAGGGCTTTCCAACGCGGAGGCATCAGGGCAACCTTGTAGTAGAATTGGTGGCCGGAAGTTCTGCGGCAAGGAGAGGCGTCTAAAATTTTGCTAAAAGAATTCTAAAACGGCTGTAACCCTTTGGAAACACGAAGATTATACAAATTCGGCCCATTTGTGCTCGACGCACAGGCGAAAGTGTTGCTCAGAGATGGCCAGCCGGTACGAGTCACCAAGAAGGCGGTCGAAACCCTGCTCGTGTTGGTCGAAAACGCCGGCCAAGTTGTGACAAAGGATCATCTGATCGGCGCCGTATGGCCGGACCGGGTGGTGGACGAGGCTAACCTGACCCAAAACATCGCCATGCTCCGCCGGGCGCTCGGGCATGATGAGCACCCTGCGGCGCGCATCGAGACGTTTCCGGGCAGGGGCTACCGGATTACCGGTCCGGTAGAGTTAGCGCTCGAACAACCTGCCGTCTCTGCCGTCTCCTCCGTCCCGCCGTCCCGCCGGAAGATTTGGTGGCCGCTTTTGACGGCAGCGGCGGTGGCGGTGCTCCTTTCGATGTGGTGGCCTCTCTCCCGCCCGAGCGCACCGGGTACGGAATTCCACCGCCAACCGCTGACGCGGCTCGCAGGCAAAGAATATCAACCGGCGGTATCCCCGGACGGGACCATGACAGCCTTCGTTTGGCTGCCCGACGGCAGTCAGACTCCCGGGCTGTGGGTGCAAGGAACGCAAGACCCGGGACCACAGCGCGTCTCGACTCTGGAGGGCGAATTCAGCAGCCCGGCGTGGGCGCCCGACGGCCGCTCGCTGGCTTATATCCGCTTCGGAGGGGCGCAGGCCGAGGTTTGGATCACTTCGCTCGAAGGCGCCGGATCGCGGATCATAACTCGCTTATTCCCAACCCGTTACGGACTGCAAGGGAGGCACCTCGACTGGTCTCCGGACGGGCGGACATTGGTCGTGGATGACACCGGCTCGGTGAGCGAACCACTAGGGCTGTTCTTAGTGGACGTGGACACCGGACGCAAACAACGATTGACCACGCCGGATCCGCTCTCCATTGGCGACACCGACCCGCGATTTTCGCCCGACGGGCGGACGGTAGCTTTCGTCCGCGCGTACCACCGCGCCTATCAGGAGCTTTTCACCGTTTCTTCGGGTGGCGGAGCGCCCACGCGGATCACCGCCGACGGGAAACAGGTCAGCGCCGTGGATTGGCTCCCCGGATCCCGAACTCTGGTCTTCGCCTCGGATCGCGATGGGGATTTTCGCTTGTGGCGCGTCGCGGCGACGGCGCAAGGTTCCGGCAGAACGCCTCAACCGGCTGGGATTTACGGCGACTTCCCGATTCAGTTTTCGATCGCCCGCCGCGCGCCCGTGCTCGTGTATTCGGTCCTTCAGCACGACCTGAATATCTGGCGCTTGGCCCTTCAGCCCCGAAAAGCCGAGGAGCGATGGAGTCGGGTGGCGGCATCCGCCGCACAAGACGCTTCGCCGCAATTTTCGCCCGACGGAACAAGGATCTCCTTCCGCTCGGATCGCTCCGGGGACGAGCAGATCTGGGTAGTCCGGTCGGATGGGTCGAACCCGGTGCAAGTGACCACCGGAAGGCTTCGCCCTTCGGTCGCCCGCTGGTCGCCGGACGGACGTTTGCTGGTGTTCAACAATGCGCGCACCCGGGAGATCTACGTCGCCGCGCAGGCTTCAGAAGGCAAGTGGGAGGTACGTCCGCTGGGAGCCCAAGGCGTTCACCCTGTTTTTTCGCATGATGGACGGTGGATCTACGCCGGCGCCCCGGACGCGGTGATTCGGATTCCCTCCGGCGGCGGTCCAGCCGCCCCGGTATGGAGTTCTCCCGGTTTGTCGCTTGGCCTGTCTCCGGACGGGCGATGGCTTTACTTCGTGCGCGAACCCGCAGCGACGTCGTTGTGGCGCTTGGCGATGGGCGGGGACCGGTTCGAAAAAGTCCTCGACGGATTGGTGCCATATTGCACGAGTTGCTGGGCGCCGGCGCAGAATGGGATCTACTACTTGGGCGCTAAGCCGCATCCCTGGAGCCGGCAGACTGTCTATTTCCACGATTTCGCCTCCGGCAAGGACCGTCCGGTGGTCGAATACCCGGAACCACTGCTCCCCATCGGCAGCGGTCCGTTTTCGCTGTCGCCGGATGGCGCCTATCTCCTGTGCGTACGCGTGGATCCTTCGAACGCCGACATCATTCGGGTGGAGCCATTTCGCTGAGCCTGCGCCGGGCCAAGCGCACCGTTTCCTCGAGGAACAGGTCAAGATCCTCCCGCTCGGTTCGGTGATTGGCGATGGCGGCGCGAATGGCCAAGCGCCCGCCGATTCGCGTAGTGGAAGGAACGGCAACCCCGGATTCGTGAAGGTCGGCGACGACTTCGGCATTCAGATCGTCGAGCTGTTTTGCGCTCACCCCGTCAGCCTCAAATCGGAAGCAAGTAATATTCAGATTCCCCGCGATGAGGCGCAAGTCCGGGTGCTCCCGGATCCGGCGGCGAAGGTAGTCCGCTTGAAGGCAATTGCGAAGGATTACGCGGCCAAGCCGGCGGATGCCGTGTTCCTTCATGGCGAACCATACCTTCAACGCCAGGAAGCCGCGGGACAGCTCGGGACCATAGTCACAGAACCACGCGCCGCCGCCGCCCACCCCCCGCGCCGCACCGTGAAGGTAGGACTCGCGGTAAGCGAAGGCGTCGAGGTGGGCGGATTCGTCGCGGATCAGGACGCAGCCCGCGCCGTACTGCACGAACATCCACTTGTGGAAGTCGAAAGCGATGGAATCAGCCCGCTCAATGCCTGCCACGAGGGGGCGCAGGGTATCGTTCAGGACGCACAGCGCCCCGATGGCGCCGTCGACATGAAACCAGAGTCCCTCTTCCTGGCAGAAACGGGCTATGGACGTGAGATCGTCGACGGCGCCGGTATTCACCGTACCCGCCGTGCCGATGACGCAGATGGGCAGGACGCCCGCCGCGCGATCCGCGGCGACCGCATCCCGCAGAGCATCAAGGCGCATCCGGAAATCCCCGTCCACGGGAATCCGGCGCAGGCTTTCCGATCCGAGCCCCAACAGCTCGAGAGCTTTCACGTTGGCTTGGTGGACTTCCGTGGAGGCGTAAACCGCCGCCGGGGGCGAGGCGCGGAGACCCTGCCGGCGGATATCGCCCGGAATCATCCGGTTGCGCGCCGCAGCCAGCGCCACCACAGTCCCCATCGACGTCCCGGAAACTAGCAAGCCGGAAGCGGTATCCGGAAAGCCGAATGTGCGCCGGCACCATTGGATGACCGCGCGCTCGACATAGACCGGAGCGTGGTTGCGCCCGCCTAGATTGGAATTCATCGCGGCGGCGAACATCTCCGCCACCACTCCCGCCGCTAGCCCCGTGCCATGCACCCAACCAAAGAAGCGCGGGTGGATGTTGCCGGTGGGATATGGGAGGACCGTGCGCCGGAATTCGTCCACGACTCCGGCGAGAGGCGTTGGTTCGAGCGGCGGATCCTGACGGGGCAAGTCGAACACCTCCGGCGGCAGGGGGCGCCATGCCGGACGGGAGCGCACCGTCTCGAGATAATTTGTCACTTCTGTGGCGGCTTCCTGGCACAACTTGCGGAACTCCTGCCAATCGTCAGGGTCGAGGGAGTCCGCCGGCCATAGCCAGCCTTCGTCGCTCATGGGTCTTGCTCCTGATGGCCTGAAACTGGGGGGAACATTTCAGTATAGCGAGCAGGGGCGGAACCTTTTCTGTACGAAATCGTATACCATCAAGGAGTCTGCGCGGCCGGGAACTGGGATCCGGCCCTGCGTTCATTTTGGGCAACTCGGAGAGGATGGTGCGTCGATGAAGAAACTCCTGTGGGTGGTGGGATTGGCGTTCCTGATTGGGGCGGGCGCCATCATGTACTTGCTGTTTCGTAAGCCGGCTATGGCGCCCCCGTCTGGGGTCAAGGTGGAAATTACGCCCGCCCGGCTGAAGAGGGGCCAATACCTCTTCGAAGTATTGGCGGACTGCGACGGGTGCCATTCGCCGCGGGACTTCACCAAGTTCGCTGGACCGGTTGATCCCCGGACGCGGGGGCAAGGGCAGGTGATGCCGGCAGAACTCGGACTGCCGGGCAAAGTGGTGGCGCCGAACATCACGCCGGACTTGGAAACGGGCATCGGCTCGTGGACGGACGGCGAGAAAATCCGGGCGATTCGCGAGGGCGTATCGAAGGATGGCCGCGCGCTGTTTCCCTTTATGCCTTATCAGTATTACCGTTCCATGAGCGACGAGGACGTGTACTCGCTAGTCGCCTACCTGAACACGCTGCCGCCGAAAAGGAATGCTCTTCCGAGGTCGAAGCTGAACTTCCCGGTAAACGTGTTGATAAAAGGCGCTCCTCGACCGGTGGGTCCGGTTCCCCACCCGGATCGGAGTAACCGGCTGGAATATGGCAGGTATCTCGTAACCGTCGCTGTGTGCGCGGAGTGCCACACTCAAGCGGACGGGGGAAAGTTGAATCAGGAAATGCTGTTTGCCGGCGGGCGGGAGTTCCGGATCGGTCCTTACATGGTGAACACCCCCAACATCACGCCCGACACGGAAACCGGCATCGGGGCTTGGAGCGAGGAAAGGTTTGTCGCCAAGTTTGCGGGCTACAGGAGCTTCGCCGAAGGTTCGGCGCCGGCGGCGAGCCAAGCGAACTTCACCCTCATGCCATGGCTGGGTTTGTGCCGGTTGGAAGACGATGACGTGCGGGCGATTTACGCTTATTTGCGCACAGTGCCTGCCAAGAGCAATGCTGTGCAGGTGCATCCGGAGTATGTGCCGCCAAAGTAAGCCCGTATGTTAGACTGGGAGTGTTATGGGTATTCCGAACGTCAAGCGCTACCGGATCACGAGTCCGGAAGGCGAGGTAGCGACGATCATGGCGGTGCTGCCGAAGGGCGCCGACGTGGACGCGTATCTCAAAGACGCCACGGCGCGTTTCGATTGGAAGGCTTGGCGCGACATGAAGGCGTCGCACGTCAAGATCCGCGTCGGCCAGCAGAAGCAGCGCAAGGCAAAGTAAGCTCACCTTTTCGCGCTGCGGGCTTTCACGCTACGCAGAGCTCGCAGCGCTTCCTGAGCCACCTGCGTATCCGGATCCTTCGTGAGTTCGTCGAGCGCGGCGGTGCTGTCGTCCCCGCCGCTCTGAGCCAGGATGCGGCACACCTCGATCTTTTCGTCTTTTGTTCCCTGCCGCAGCACGGGGTGCAAGACTTGCCGGACCCCTTCCTCACGCGCGAGTTCGATCAAATAGCCCGAAGCGACGCCCTTCCACGACCGCGAATTGAGCGTATTCACCAAGTAGCGCAAGGGGCTGAACTCCGAGTACTCAAGTTTCCCCAACTTCACCAGACTGAAAGCCTGCGCCAAGCGGACGTTCATGCGCCTTTCGGCGTTGAAAGCGGCGTCGATCGCGGCGAGGTCGGATGGATTCTTCAAACGGCCCAACCCCTCGAAAGCAGCGGCGCGGAGACCGTCGTCGCGGTCGGAAAGAAAACGCGAAAGGATGGGGCGGTTGGCTTCGTCCGGCATCTGAGCGATGGCGTCGAGAGCGGCTTTGCGCACCCGGTTGGTGCGCGGATTGTCCACAATGGCGTAGAGATCCTTCAGTGCTTCGCGGTTACGCAACAGCCCGGTCGTCTCAATAGCCGCCACTTGAATCCTTTCGTTCAAATCCCTAAGCAGAAACTGAATCTGGGGTCCCGCTGAGGGCTCACGAATTTTCTGGACCGCGATCAGGCACTCGTAAATCAGCGTGTCGTCTTTGGAGCGAAGACCTTGGTACAGATCGGGCAATGCGGCGCGCCCCCGCAGCACGCCCACCGCGCGCGCGGCGTTGGCGCGGGACTCCATGCTCACGCCGCCCCGGACGAGCGTTCCCAAAGCGGTGATCACTTCCGGGCGGACTTCAATAAACGGGTCAATCACAATGTCGGGCGGGTCGCCAAAACGGGCGCGGATGGCGCCGCCGATCCGGCGCAGCGAAGCTGTGAGCCCGCCGCTCTGAACGTAGCCTGGCCAATAGAAATTCACCAACCCGTCGGCAGCGCGGATTTGGACTTCAGCGTCGTTGTCCTGAGTGGCGAGAATCAGCGGATTCAAGCTGCGCACAGTGCCGATCTCAACCAGCGACTTGACCGCCTCGATCCGGACGTCCACCACCGGATCCTTCAGCAGCGCTTCTAACCGGGGGATAGCCGCCGAACCCTGACGGGCGAGTTCCTTGGCCGCCTTGGCGCGCTGTTTGGGGTTGGGGCTTTGAATGTCCTGAGCGAAAGCGAGGGAAGCGCACAGAGAGACAAGGACCGCGAGCCGAGGGCGCACCATAATTTCAGGATACAGGAGCGGCCGCCTCCGGGCGCCGCTTCAGCGCACGAATTCGACGGTGATGCGATGGGGGATGACGCCTGCTTCGTGTCCCAAGTCCAGCAGCTTCTGCGCGGCTTGCGGGATGAGCTCGCCGCAATCGAGCGTGTATTCGTTCACATACATGCCCACAAACTTTTCCGCCAGCGCGGGCTCGAGGTCCCGCGCGAATTGCATGGCGTAGTTTAACGCCTCCTCGGTGTTCTCAAGGGCGTACTGAATGCTTTCGCGCATCAGCCGGCAGCACTCGGCGCGCAGAGATGCATCCAGCCGCCGGGAGATGGCGTTCGCCCCTAGGGGGAGCGGAAGATCGTAAGTCTTTTTCCACCACCGTCCGAGGTCCACCACGTTGTGAAAACCGCCTTTGGCGTAGGTGAGCTGCGCTTCGTGGATCACCAATCCGGCGTCGACGGCTCGTTCCCGCACCGCGTCGAGAATTGTGTCGAACGGCAGCTCCACCGCCTCGAAATCCGGTTGAAACAAGCGCAGCGCCAGGTAGGCGGTGGTGAGCTTGCCGGGCACCCCGATGCGCTTGCCTTTGATCTCCTCCGGGGCGTAGGGGTGGATGGCGGCGAGCACCGGTCCGTAGCCATCCCCCACGCTCGAGCCCGAACTCATCAAGTAGTACTTCTCCGCGACATAAGGGTAGGCGTGATAGGAGATGGCGGTCAGCTCATAGGTATCTTGCATCGCCTTCCGGTTGAGGGTTTCGATATCCTCAAGCACGTGGCGGAACTTGACGAGCCTGGACCGGATTTTCTTGGTAGCGAGCGCGTAAAACATGAACGCGTCATCCGAATCCGGACTGTGCGCACAGGTGATCTCGCTCGCTTCCTTGGGCTTCATCATCGACGCAGATTCTCAATATAGCAGACCTGGCGCCAAAGGGGACTGCCTGATCTGCCCCCTTCGCGCCGTTAGCGGGACATCGGCGTTCATCCGCGTTTATCTGCGGCTGGCCATGGACAGGCCGCGGATGAACACAGATGAACGCGAATGGGGCTGATGGGGACTGCCTGATGTGGCGCTTTCGCAAAAGGCGCGAAAACAGCAGAGCCATCTGACACTTTGCCGACATTTGCGAAAGTGCGGGGTCAGGCTGTGGCCGTGAGTGTACATCTGGTACACTCGTGGGCGAGATCGATCGAGTCGATGCCCACAGTAGCGCGCCTTGGTGCTTATCGCATCTTCTTTTTCAGTAACGAAGGAGTTGAGCCCCCACACGTCCACATCCAGCGCGAACGGGCTTTAGCAAAAGTCTGGTTGGGTCCAGTGGCGCTGGCGGATGCCAGCGGATTTCCGGCGCGCGAGTTGCGAGAGTTGGTCCGGCTGGTTGAAGATCATGAAGAGGAGTGGCTGAAGGCTTGGCATGAGTTCTTCGAGCGTTGAAACACGTCCCCGCGCCCATGCGATCCAGTTGACCGAGGACGAATTGATCGTGTTCCTGGTGGATGGCCGCCGCCTGAGCGTCCCCCTCGCTTGGTTTCCGCGCCTGATGAAAGCCACCGAGTCCCAACGCCGGAACTTCGAGCTTCTCGGTGACGGCATCGGCATCCACTGGCCCGAGATCGACGAAGACCTCAGCATTGCTGGCCTTCTCCGGGGTACCGGCGCGCTGCCGAAATAGAGGTGGCCGAGGGGGCTGATGGGGGCTGCCCGATGTGGCGCTTTGGCAAAAGGCGCGAAAACAGCAGACTCGTCTGCCACCTTCGAGAATTTGCGCCTTGGTTTGCTAGGAAGTGGATAGATCAGTCTGTTGCCATGAGCGGTTGCACACCGGGTGCAATGAAAGTCGCGAGCCTGCGGGCTCTGGCTGGAGCCTCGCCGTTCGATCGTGTGCTGCGGAGTATCAACAACTTACGGGAGGACTTTCGAGAGTGTCCCCTTCGCTTCTCCGGGCGCCCCCACGAGTGGGGGCGCTGCAAGCACGAGTGCTTGCGCCACAGAACGGGTAGTTGTGGCGCGAGCTTTAGCTTGCGGGGTCCCCACTCATGGGGACGCAAATGTAGAAAAGTCCAGCCGCCCCCGCGAGTGCTTGCGCCACGTGAAAACAGCGGACCGATCTGACACCTTCGTGAAATTTGCGAGAGTGCCAGATCACGCTGTGCCAGCCGGCCCCGAAGCGCGGTTCGCGAAGTGGACAGATCAGTCTGTCCCCTTCGCCCTGTCCTTCGCCCTACGATGAAAGGGTTTGCAGGTCCTGTTCTAGCTGCTTCAGCGCTCTTTGGAGGGAATTCACCGCCGCGCCCGCCTCCCGCAGGTCGCCTTTACGTCCCAAGCACTCGACGTGATACGCGGCTCGCCACGCTTGTTCGGCGCCGAAAGTGCCAATCGAACCTTTCAGGCTGTGCGCGGCGCGCTCCAACGCCGAGGCGTCCTGACTCTCCACCGCCTCCATGATCTCCGCCATGAGCTCCGGCGCCGCCTCGAGAAACAGCCGCGCGACCTCCCGCAGCAATTCAATATCCCCGGCCACGCGTTCCAAAGCTGCGGCGACATTCAGGCTGGCCAATTGCTGGTCGGCGCCGCCCACCGCTGTCAAGCCTTGCGTTGGAGAGTTCGAGTCCGTCACACTCATCGAATCGACAACACCACGCAGTTTCTTTAGGCCGCCGCCCGATCTCACCACCCCGGGATACGCGACGCCCGGCCTTAGGGTCAGCATAGCGTACGTACCGCCGCCCCCGGAGGCAGGCGCGGATTGGTGTACACTGTACGCTTAGGGGAGGTGGATCTTCTCCAGTCGATGGGACACATCGGCGGTAGATCAACGCTTGCGGCCCTTGGGGGCCAAGCTCCTCTCTGACTGCCTGTCGCTTCTGTTCCCCGACGATTGCCGGACCTGCGGTAAAGCGCTCCAAGAATTCTCCCGGATTCCCGTGTGCCGCGCCTGCCTGGATTCGGTCCGGCCGTTTGAAGCGGACTATTTTTGCTCCATCTGCCGCACCCCTTTTGCGAACGCCTACCCGCTCGACGGCGAGGGGCGCTGCCCGCTTTGCCGCCGGGGAACGAATCGTTTTGACGCCGTCTACTGTTACGGAGCGTACGACGGCATCCTGCGCGACCTGATTCACTTGTTTAAGTATGGGCGCGTTAAGACGCTGGCCAAGCCGCTCGCCGCCTATCTTCTTCAGGCTCTGCCGGCGCGGGAGCGCTTTGACGTGTTGACGCCGGCGCCCCTGCACTGGCGCAGGCGCTTGTGGCGCGGATTCAATCAAGCCGCCCTGCTGGCCAAGGAACTGTCCCGAAAGACTTCGCTGCCGGTCGAAGAAGGCTTGGTCCGGGTAAGACCCCGCCCGCCACAAGCCGGGTTGAGCAACGCCGAGCGCCGCCGGAACGTGGCGGGGGTATTTGCCGTGCGGGAAGGTTGTGATTTCCGGAACCGGCGTGTGCTGTTGGTGGACGACGTGATCACCACCGGCGCGACGGCGGCCGCCGCGGCCGCCGCGTTGAAGTCTGCCGGGGCTTCCCACGTCGCCGTCGTGGCCGTCGCGCGCGCCGATCGCCGATGGTTTGCTTTTCCGGGTCCGGCTCAAGTCCGGGATCCCGATCTTTTCCGGGGGAATTTTGAATATGCTGTCCGCGGATCGAATGCACCAACCGGTTTTGGTCCTGAACGCCAGCTACGAGCCGATTAACGTGTGCGCCGCGCGCCGCGCGCTCGTCCTGGTGCTCAAGGGGGTAGCCTCGGCTGAGGAGCATTCGCAGGCGCATGCCCGCTCGGCGCGGCAAGCTATTCCATTGCCCTCGGTGATCCGGTTGCTGGAGTACCGGCGCATCCCTCATCAAGCACGAGCGTTATCGCGAAAGAACATCTTGATGCGCGACCGCTATACATGCCAGTATTGCCTGAAGACGTACCCCGCCTCGGAGATGACGCTCGACCACGTCGTGCCGCGCTCGCGCGGGGGCGAGTCTTCTTGGGAAAATCTGGTGGCTTGCTGCTATGACTGCAACAACCGCAAGGGAAACCGGACGCCGGAAGAGGCGGGCATGAAGCTCGCTAAGATGCCCCGCCCGTTCACTCTCCACACCAGCCGTCACCTGATGCGCCTGCTCGCCAAGAGCGACGAGCAGTGGCGGAAGTACCTTTTCTACTGACCGGCGTTAAGAAGTGGCCGCCTGAGGCGCCGCCGGGGGAGCCGCGGCGGGCGGTGGGGTTTGCGCCTTCGGCTTCTCTTTCCCCTTATCACGCGCCGGGGTGATGATGATATGGGCGTTGCGGCCTTCAAGCCGCGGCTGGCCCTCGACCTGCCCGTAGGCGGCCAAGTCCCCGGCAAAGCGCATCAGCAGCTTTTTGCCCAAGTCCACGTGCGCGATTTCGCGCCCGCGGAACTGAACCACGGCTTTCACCCGGTTGCCTTCCTTTAGGAAGCGGATAGCGTGGTTCTTCTTGAACTCGTAATCGTGGTCATCGGTGTTGGGGCGGAATTTCAGCTCCTTCACCTGAATGACGTGCTGCTTCTTCTTGGCCTCGCTCTGCTTCTTTTTCTGCTCATACTGCCACTGCCCGTAGTCCATGGCTTTGGCCACAGGCGGTTCGGCTGTAGGAGCGATCAGAATGAGATCGAGCCCCATGTCTTGCGCCTTCCGGATCGCCGCCGGAGTCGGCATGATTTCAACAGTTCCGTCCGGGAAGACAGCCCGCACCTCGCGGGCGCGGATCGCCTCATTGACGTTCTCCCGGATTTTGGGTCTGCGCGGTGGGAAATTACGCGGTGGAAACATTGAGTTGTCTTGAGTCGTTTGCCCCTGTAAACAGATTAGAAATGGGAATAAACCCCCGTTGCTAAGTTGGGACGCCGCGGCGGCAGTCCTGGTTTCTGCATCCCTCTGATGCTAACAGATTTTAAGAGCTGCTTCATGGCCCGGGTCAAGGCTGCGTCCGGAGAGCGCCCCGGATGGTGAATGTCGTGGAAACGGGGCCAACTTCAATTCGAAACTGGTTATCGCCCGGAAGCGGTCCGAGCCGGATGTCCGCCACATACGCACCGGGAATTTCCGCATCCACGGAGATGATGCTGGCCGCGCGCCCTCCTCCCGTCAGCGATACGATTTCCGGTCGAATCGAGGTGAAGCCTATGCCTGAAGCATCTACTACCTGGAAAAGCACCGCTTGCCGGAGCAGCGCCCCCGGAGCGCCGGAAGTATCGGCGTCGAGCACGCGCACGGCGGACGGCTCAGGCGCAGCCACGCCGGCCCAAAACGGCACGCGCGCGGCGACGTCAGACGCCGACGGGCGGATCACCAGGAAGCCTTGATACTGCCCGGGCTCCGCCGGATTCACAGAGAGGGTCACACTCACTTCACGGCTTGCCCCCGGCGCCAGCGTAAAAGATTCGACAGAAAGCCGGGGCGCGGGCGTGCCTTCGTTCGGCTCCACGGTGATGGTGATGGTGTCTTCAGCCGTGCCGGCGTTAGTGACCGTCAGAGTCTTGGTTTGCTCCGCGGTGCTTGACACCACCCCGAAACTCAGAGAAACCGGGGCCACGGTAACGGTGGACCGCATCGCCGCATCCAGGTTCAGCAAGCCGGCGCCGGTGCGCTGAACGGCGGCGTTCGAACCCGCCAGGATCGGAGTGGCGGAATTCACCAACAGGGAGCGGTACTGAGCCGGTTTCAGGCCGGGGCGCGCGCTCTTGAGCACGGCAATTGCGCCCGCCGCCACCGGCGCGGAAAAACTCGTTCCCTCGGTGGTCACATACCCGCTTGCATCATATAACTCGCCCGATGGATTGCCGGTTTGGACCGCTGTATAAACGTTCGCGCCAACCGCCACTAGGTCGGGCTTGATGCCATAGTCGGCGTTCGGACCGGCGCTCGAAAACGAGACCAGCTTCAGCGGGTCGAGCGGAATCCACTCCGGTCCGGGATCCAAAGTCCCCACCAAGCCGGGTTCGCTCTTGATGCGTTCCTTCAGTGCGATGCCGTCTTTGTAACTCAGCGATTGCGCCGGAAGGGTCGCCGAGCCGACGCTCATGCGAATGAGGTCCGGACGGGCGGCGTCCGTGTATACGATTGCTCCCACCGCGCCTCCCGCCGCCGCGTTGTTCAGCTTGTCTTCGAAAAAGCACGTCCCGCGCAGGATCAGGACCAGCTTCCCTTCGAGGCTTCCGGCGGGCGGCGGGGAGCACAGCAACCCGCTCGGATCCACCGTTTCGGCATCCACCAGGGGACCGCTGACCGCCTTGGTCGGCCATGGTCCTAAAGTAGGAAAACTAATGTAACGGCTGTCGCCCGCTCGAACCGCTGTGGCGAACATGCGGTCCGAAGAAGAAGCGCCCACGGCGAGCACAGTCGGTACGGTCGCCGGAGAACTCATGCTGTTGAGCCACGGTCCTTCGTTGCCCGCCGCCGCCACCACGATGACGCCGGCTTGCTCAGCCCGGGTCATGTAATCCGTGAAGTTGTCCACCTCCGGGCGCAGGGGATAGGGCCGTCCAATGCTCAGGTTCAGGACGTCCATTCCATCCGCCACTGCGTCGTCCAACGCCTTCAGAATCGCTCCGGTCGAAGAAGTGCCTTCATTGTCAAACGAGACCCGGTAGACGCCCAACCACGCTTTCGGAGCGCTGCCCGAAATGGTGGCTAAGGGCGCGGAAACCATCTTCCCCGCCGCCGCCATGGCGACGGCGGTGCCGTGCCCGTCGGTGTCCTGCACTCCTGAAGTGGCTGCGCCGCGAACTAAGCTCTCATAACTTCGCGCGGCGATGATTTTCTTCTTGTTTTTAAGGAAATCGGGGAACCCTTCGGCCGGGAGAGGGTAACCTGCGGGACGTTCCAAATCCGGGTCGTCAAAAGCCGGATGATCGGGGTCGATCCCGGAATCGATAATGCCGATCTTCGTGCCCGCCCCGGCGCGTTCAGGCGCGGGCAGGCGGCTCCAGGCATCGGTAATCCGGTGGATGGCGGCTGCCCGGTCCAAGAGCAACTTCACCTTCCACACCCGGGAAACCCGCGTCACGCCGGGAATGGACCACAGGTCCTGCTCACGGTCGGAAGGAAAATCCACAATCAGGGCGTTGGCCACATTCTCCACTGTGGCGAGAACCTTTCCGCCCAGGCGGTTCAGGTCAGCTCCGGTCTGCACGTGTCGCCTGCGAATTTCGGCCCGGCGCTCGCGCACCGCCCGGCTTTCCCGTGAGCCCACCACCGCCGCAGGCTGCCCTTCCAGCTCCACAATATATTGATCTGGAACGACTTGCGCAGCGACCGGCAGGGCTAACCAGAGCCCCCAAATCCACTTCATCTTGGTCCCTTACCCTTTGTATATCACTGTATCGGCAGTGTTGCGGCTTTCGATTCGACCCCTCCCATGCTGATCACCAGGGGCTGAAGTCCCACCGGAGCATCCGCCGGCACCCGAACATTCAACTGATATAACCCCACATACCCCGGCGCCAGACCGCTAAACTCCACATTCGCCTGCCGTCCACCCACGGTGACCACGGGTTGAACGCGGGTCCGCGACAAACGGTCGGTGGGCGCCGGCTCTCCGGTCTGTTGCGGGACATCCACCGGACCCAGACCATTGGCGTACACCTGAATGATGCTGCCGCGGGCCGCGGGATTCGAAGTTCCAATCAAGCGGTTGGCGCTGTCCTGGGCGATGGCCAGCATGCGCCCGCTTCCCGGTTCCTGATACTCGAAAGCCGCCGGCGAATAGGCGTTAAGGGGAGCTTGATATACGGCGGTCGAAAAGTCCCATCCCATGCTGACCTTGATCCACACCCGGTTGAATCCCTCAAGCTCCCAGGGAACTTGGACGTTCACCTGTTCGGGGCTCACGAAGCGAAGTCTGCCCGGGAGGCTCACCCGGGGGGAATCGGTGTCGAAACTGACGCTGACATTCGCCAGGGAAAGCGGCAGGCTGGGCGTGAAGGCGACCCGGCTGGTTTCCGCCAGCCCGGAGCCGAAAATCGAGATGTAAGAGCCGGGCGCCACACCCCGACCCACCTGCCCGCTGGCGGCATTGACGATGCCGTTGCTCCGAATGGTGGGCTGCAATATGGTCCGGCCGAGAAAAGTGATGGTCAGCGGGTTCGTGACGCCCACCTCGGCGGTGAACGACTGGCTGCCGAGCGACGGGCCGAGACAGGCGTACGCGTATGCGATGCCTAGAATGTCCGTCGTTCTGGCCGCCCGGTATACGCCTTGCTGTGGCGGGCAGGGCGCGTTCGCGTCCAATTCCTGGCCCAAGCCTGGCCGGAACCGCACCGGCACGTCCGGCACCGCCAAGCCGTAACGGTCGGTGACTTTGAACAGGAACCCGCCCGGCAGTTTGGAGTTCACCACGCCCACATAGTCGTAGTTCTTGAGCGGCACAATATCGAACGGCCGCCCGTCGGTCACTAAGTAGAGGTAAGGAACGCGCAAAGGCACGGCGCCGCCTTGGATGAGCAGAGCGCCTTGGTAGAATCCCGGGTTCGGCACGCGCCCGGCAAGCCGCACGGTGACGCTAGCCCGCTGCCCTGCCGCCAAGTTCAGGCTGGCAGGGTTCACCTGAATGTCAATCGCCGGATCAAGCGTGCGCCGGCTCACTGTGAGCGTTAGCGAGGCTGTAGAAGTACCCGTATTCGAGACGGTGAGGGTGATCTGAGGCAGAACGCGGCCGGCGCTGAGCGCGCCGAACGAGAGCGTCGAGGGGGTGACGGTGATGTTCGTCCGCACGGCGTTTTCGATGTTCAGCTTGCCCGCCCCCGCCGCCGCCACGCTGGCGGCTACACGCCGCCCCGCTTCGTCGAATTCATCTACCGTGTTCGAGGCGGTATTGACCACCGCCGACTTCAACTGCGCGGGCGTAAAGGTAGGCTGCCGCTGCTTCACCAACGCCACTGCGCCCGCCACGACCGGCGCGGCGAAACTCGTACCCGCCGCTGCAGTGTAGCGCGAGGGGTCGTACATGTCGCCGTTCGGGTCGAACCATTGAGTGGCCATGTAAAGGTCCGTACCCACAGCCACGACCTCGGGCTTGATGGCGTCCTCGCCGATGGATGGCCCTTGAGAGGAGAAATCAGCGACGGTATCGAACTCGGCGTTCTTCTCGACCAGAGCCGGGTCAAGGAGGACCTCCAGCCCCGGCGTCGAGGCGAGCTGGTTCCTCAACGCGACGCCCGCATCGTAGCCGATCATGACCATCGGAATGGCCGTGCTTTGCAGCCCCGGCGCCTTGAACAAAGAGTTCACTCCGTCGCGCTGATAAAGCGCTACGGCGACGGCGCCTGCCCTGTGCGCGTGGTTGACTTTGACGGAAAATTCGCACTCGCCGCGTTGAATGAGCGCTATGGCGCCGGTGAGATCGAGACCTGAGAGCGGCGAGCACGCCTTTCCATCGAAACCTGCCGTGGAGATGTCCCGCAGCGGCCCTTGAACGGGCGCGCCGGGGAGCGGACCCGAACCGAACACCGCATCCACGCGCTGAAGATTCGGAGGTCCGCCGGGAACCTTGAGGCTCGAGTAGAGCACGTGCGAGTTGGTCGAGGCGCCCACCGTAATCGCATTGGGCGCCGAGCCCGGGGTATTGATGGAATTCAGCGCGGGGAACGCGAGACTCGAATCCCCGTCGTTCCCGGCGGCGACGACCACAGCCATGCGAGTCGAGGCTGAATTGACCGCCATGGCGAACAAGCCGCACGGTACGCCCGCGGGCTTGCCGCAATCGGCGCCCTCGTCGTTAGGACCCCATTCGGCGGGCGCGCCTAAGGAAACGCTGGCCACGTCCATGCCGTCGGTATAGGCGTCCTCTAGCGCTTGCACGACCGCGTCTTCGATGGTGAAGTCATTTACCCCCGGCGAGCCGAACACCTTGTAGTTGCCGAGCCAAGCCTTGGGCGCTATGCCGCTGAAGGCGCCCAGCGGCGTCGTGTGCTGCACCCCGGCGGCTACCGAAGCCACTGCCGTCCCGTGTCCCACACGGTCGCGAGGCGAGAGGTCGTCGGGACGAGTGTTCTCCGGCTTTCCGTCCCAGTCCGCAACCAGATTGACGTAGCTCCGCGCGGCGATGATCTTATTGTTCGTGAAATCGCAATCGCCGCGGTCCCGCAAGCACTTGGGATAGCCCGCAGGCAAGGCGAGGGACGGGTCGCGGAACGCCGGGTGGGTGTGGTCGATGCCCGAATCGATAATGGCGATTTTCACTCCCGCTCCGGAGTTCTGCGCGCCGCCCAGCAGCGTCCACGCCGGGCGCGCATTCATCAGATCGACTGCGCGGGTCATCGCCCGGCGGTACACTTGCAAGCGCTGCACGCGGACGACGCCCGGGAGCGATCGCAACTCCGCCGCCTGTTCGGGCGAAGCCTGCACATAGATGGCGTTCACCAGAGCCCGGCTCGCGCCCACCACTCGCACGTCCCGCTCTAGGAGAGCGGCGGCAAGCGAACTTTGGGCTTTCAAAATGCGCGTTTCGCGCTCGGCTAGGGCGGCGCGGCTCTTCCCGGCGGCTTCCGCCGCGAGCGGCGGATCGGCGAGGATCAACGCATAACGCTCCGCGCGTCCGGCGAGCAACGGGAGGGAAAGGATGAGAACCAGGAGGGTTCGAAGAGTCCAAGTCACGGCTAATCAGATGCATACCGGGGAGTTCGCGTTTCAGCCGCGGGCCGGATCCCGGGCTCTACGGCCCGGTCAAGCGCCCGTTTCCTGGACAATGGAAGGTTATGGGCGTGTTTCAAAAAACTCTTCAGATGACGTCACGAGGACGGTGTCACGTTCAGGACATCACGGCGGCGGTCGAGCAGGCGGTTCGCGAGAGCGGAATCCGTACCGGCATCGTGAATGTCGCCGGAGTAGGCTCGACCGTGGGCGTCACCACGATGGAGTTTGAGCCGGGCTGCGTCGCCGATTTTCAACGCGCGTTGGACCAGATCGCGCCGCCCACGTCTGATTACGCCCACAACGCCCGTTGGGGCGACGACAATGGATACTCCCACCTGCGCAGCGCGCTCGTCGGGACGGAAAAGACGTTCCCGGTGCGCGAAGGCCGGCTCGGAGTGGGAACGTGGCAGCAGATCGTCCTGTGCGATTTCGACGACCGTCCGCGGCAGCGGCAGATCATCGTGACAGTTGTCGGAGAATAAGACGGCTCAGCGAATCACAATCTTCGCCACGGCGGTGTTGTCGAAGTCGTCGGTGACGCGCACGGCGACGGTATGCTCGCTCCCCACGAGATCCGATAAGCGAATGGAGTACTCGAGTTCCTGCGCGTCCGAAAGCCGCGTCACCGGGGCGGCCACCATCCATTCGCCGCCGTCCACGGAATATTCCGCCTTTCCAAGCACAGACAGCGCGTCCTTCGCCCGCCACGTGACCACTTTGTCCCTGCCTTGGGTGGTGAACTTGAGATCGAGAATCTCGGGAGGCGTGTTATCGATCAGGAACGGATCGCTTTCGGCAGACGCTGAGAGCGCTTCAGCAGGCGGATTGCCCGGCGCATCCGACACCGTGAGGCGCACCTGATACTCGCCGTCCGGGAAAGTGGTCGAATCCCAGGAGTAGCCTTTCTCGCGGATCTTATCCTTCAGAAGCTTCCATTCACGCTCGTTCACGCCGCGGATTTCAAGCTTGGCGATCAGCGAGTCGCCATTTTCGTCGGTAGCCGCCCACCGTACGCCCACCCAACCCTTGGCGTACTGCATCGAGGTCGAACCGGAGTCGCTTGACAGAGAGGCGGACGGCGCCGGACGCTTCTTGCCGAGCGGAGGCAGCGTGATGTTCTGCGATGGGGTGATGGTCAGCGTTTGCGGCGGGAAGCGGTAGTTGGCAGGAGTAGCCTCGATCTGCTCAATCACCGGCGCAACGTTCTTGGCTTGATAGGCGACGTCGAGCGAATCGACCCTCGGCGAGCGTCCCTGCGGGGATGCTTTCAACGTCAGCCGGTATTGCAGAAAGCGCGCGGGCGGCGACGTGATGCGCCCGCCATTGTCATTCAGCGGGACGGGCGTCCAAGGGCTCCAGTGCCGTTGCGGGCGGTCGAGATTCCCGCTCCGGCTCTCGAACCGCACTTCCCCGCCCTCCGTGCTGCCGTAATAGGTCAACCGGCCCCAATACGAAAACGCGCCGGCGTCCATCACTTGGCTTTCGAGCCATCCATCAGCCGCCAAGCCCGGACCCAGGCGGAAAACCTTGCCAATGTTGCCAGTGGCCAAATGCATCCGCCCCTTACCGCCGGGCGCAAAGACGAGCACCTGCGAAGGCGCAGCGCTCACCAGCAGGGTGTGCAGCGGGTACTCCTCCAGGCGGTAGATCCTCCCGCGGTTGCCCGTACCGATGAGCAGCCGGGTTTCGGCGTCGAACGCCAGGGCGTACACCACATCTTGCGTATCCGACCAAACTTTGCGGGGGTGCCCGTCGGCGGCGATGCGCCATACTTCGGAGCCGCCGGTCAGAGTCACCGCAGCCGGACCCAAAGACGGCGGAGCTTGCTGCGCCCCCACTCGCGGCGCGGGCTGTTGCGTCCCCGAAGGAGGTGTGGCGGGGGCGGGCGCAGCCGCAGGCGGCTGAGACGGCGTGGCGGGGAGCGTCGAGGGCTGTTTGGTTCCCACCGCCGCGGCGTAAATCGTCCCATCCGGAGCGATGGCTACGGCGGTCACCTCACGCTTGGCCGCCTGATGCAGGACAAAACTCTCGCCCGAGGGCTTGATCCGAATGATCAACCCGCCCGGCTCCGTGCCCACGACAAGGTCTCCGGACGGGGCTATGCCCATCGAACGCACATGAATCTCTTCGGTCTTGGCGAACACCGTTCCGGCGCCGGAGGGAGGAACGCGGTGGATTTCTCCTCCGTCTCCGGTGGCCACATAGAGATTGCCGGAGGCGTCGAAGGCCAAGGCCCAGATGTACTTGGTCTTGGGATCGTAAAACGGCTCGACCTCTCCGCCGGCGGAGATCCGCCAAACCTGCCCGTCGGGCGAAGTAGCGGCGTATACGCGGTCCTGCCGGTCGATGGCGATCGCTTGGATGCCTACCCCTTCCAGCTCCGCGTGCACCCGGCCGGCGCCCGAGGCGTCAATGCGGAAGAGTTTGGTCTTCGACCCGGAGGAGGCGCCGCCGCCCGCGTAGAGAGCGCCTTTGGAATCTTCCGCCAAAGCCCACAGGTAGGGCGCCGAGGAGTCGAACACTTCTTCGAAGACGGGCGCCAGCGTGATGCGCCCGTCGCTGCGGATGGAAAGCCGTTTGACCTCGGCCTTTTCGTAATCGGATTGCGACGCTTGGGACCAGGTTTTGGTCTCCACCGCCCACGAAACCAGCGTTGCGGCGGCTAGCGCCGGCGAAAGGATTCGGAAGATTCTCATGTCGGGGTGATTTACCTAACGGCGATCTTGAGCGAGTAACTCCCGCTCACCACATAATCGAACGGCAAGCTCATCTGTTCCTGCGCGGTTTCAGCCGAGGTGACGAACGGGCGTCCCGCCTGCCGGCTCCCCTGCATCACGTTCAACACGGAGCCGGGCAGGCTCGGCATCGTCTTGTCGTTGGCGTAAAGCGTGGGGCGCCCCTGCACCAACGAGACGTAGAGCTTATGATTGCTGCGCTCCTGATTGATCAGCGACACCGTCTGGTCGATGTCCATGAAGCGGTTTGCTAAACCCGCCGCGGCTTGCAAACGGTTGAGCGTTTCAGCGTCGCTCAGCAAAATCCGGTAGTCGCCGTGGGGAAGGCCTTCCGGCACGCGGATGCGGAAGGACCGCTCCACGCGCTCGCCGCGATAGGGCCGCAGGAAAACTTTGACGGGGATTTCTTCGCCGGGATGGACCTCGGATTTCTCCACCCATGCATTCTCGATCGTGGCCACGCGGCGCTGCGGCAGAAGATCGACCGTCACGCTCACGTTGCGCAGCTTGGGAACGTCGACGGCGTTCTGGAACAGGCGGTTGAATTTGTCCGCCCACCAGCCGGCGAGCAGCATCGGCGCGGGAACGGCCACCTCCCCGGGAGCTTGCATGGTGGCGAGCGAGATGCGGCGGCGTCCTTCCAGCTCCACCTGCCCGCTCAACCGGTAAGTCGCTTCTTCGGCGAAGTCGTTCAACCCGGAAATCGAGTTGAACAGCGTGAACATCATCAGGTACGGAGTCCATTTCTGATGCACAAAGACGTGGAAGTTCAAGTCTTTCTCTTTGCGCACGGTGGCCGGATCATCGAACGACCGCACCTTGACCGACACGGGGATCATTTGAGCCTCAGCGCCCAGTTCGCCCAGCACGCCGCTGTGGCGGTCCTGCCGGATGCGTCCCACGATGCCGCTGGCGTTAGCGACTTTAACCGGCTGATATTGAGACGGCAGCACCATTAACACTTCACTCCGGCTCATGGGCATCTCCACCGGGCCAAGATTGAAGAACGGGTGGCCGAAAGCCAGAATGCGCTTGCCATCGTTATACGTCACCGTGCCGGTGCTCGACACGGTCATGTCGCCGGAGACCAAGACCGCCGCCACCGCCTCGCCGGGTTGAAGAGCGCGTTCCCAGCCCGGCTCGGGCTTCGATCCTCTCAGCGCTCCAGACGCGCCGCCCTGCACGGGCACAAGCCCGAGCTGCCGGAAGAACCCCGAAAACTCCCGGATCACGCTCTCATGAAAGCCCGAGAAGCTGATGGGCGTCTCGATCGGGGTCAGGATGAGCGGCTGGTCGAGCGGTCTGCGCAACGCGCCGGCGGCGGCCATTTGCGCCAGCACCTCGCCGGGCATTTCGAGCTCCGCGCGCGGGGGCAAACGGTCCGGGGTGCGCGCGTCGGTGGGGCGGGAGGTGTCGAAATCGTGGATTTCGAGCATCGACTCGATCGTAGTGATGCCGCATACCGCCTCCGGCGAGAACACGCTCAGGCGGAAGGCAATCGCGCCGATCAGCTTCCCGTCCACATACACCGGGGTGCCGCTCATACCGCCGGCGACATTGGTCTTCAAAGCCTTGCCGCCGAGCCGGGCGATGATCATGTCCTGCCGCGGACCGTTGGCGTTCTTCCATAAGCCGACGATTTCGACCGGCACAGGCTCCGGTTCGCTGCCTTCAAACACGGTCCACGCAACGCCCTTCATCCCGGGACGGATTTCAGAAGCCTTGAGAATTTCCACAGGCCCCGCTTGGGGGCGCGCGGGGGGCGGGCTCTGGGCAAAGGCCACACCGGCAATAAACCACGCCGCCGCAGCCGCCAACCTTGATTTCATCCGGACAAGCCCTCTCATCTCATTATCGACCAAAAACCGCGAGCGGGCTAGAATGGTGGTTTCCCATGACCGAACGAATCACGCCCGCCCGTACGGTGCGCGGCGAGCTTCAACTGCCCGGCGACAAGTCGATCTCCCACCGCTACGCCATGTTAGCGGCGGTAGCCCACGGCCCTTCGCGGATTCATAACTATTCGACGGGCGCTGATTGCCGATCCACATTGGAGTGCTTGAAAGCGCTGGGTGTGCCCGCACGAAGGGAAGGCGAAGACGTGTACATCGAAGGCGCGGGCTTGGACGGTTTGCGCCCGCCTGCCGGGATGCTGGATGCGGGCAACTCCGGATCGACCATCCGCATGCTCTCGGGCATTCTGGCGGCGCAGCCGTTCACGAGCCGCATCGGCGGCGATGAATCCCTCTCCCGCCGCCCGATGGGACGCATCATCCGCCCCCTGACTGAAATGGGCGCTGAGATACATGCCCGCGAGGGGCAATACCCGCCGCTGGAAATTCACGGCGGTCCGCTGCGCGCCATCGACTACCGCTTGCCGGTGGCGAGCGCGCAGGTGAAGACTTGCGTCCTGTTCGCCGGAATGTATGCGGAAGGCGAAACCGCCGTACACGAGCCGGTCCGGACCCGGGACCACACCGAACTCGCCTTGCGCGCTTTCGGGGCGAGCCTTTTCATTGATGGCCTGACGGTGCGGATTCAGCCCCGCCCGCGGTTAAAGGGGCGCGAGCTGACCGTCCCGGGCGACTTGTCCTCGGCTGCGTTTTTCATCGTGGCGGCGCTCATCGTTCCAGATTCCGAACTCGTCCTTCGCGGCGTGGGCTTGAATCCCACGCGCTCCGCTCTGCTCGATTTCCTCACTTCAATAGGCGCCGGCATCCGGGTGCTGAACGTATCCGAGACGGCAGGCGAACTGGTGGGCGATATCGAGATCCGGCCGTCCCGGCTGAAAGGCGGGGTCATCGAGGGCGCGCTCACCGCGGCTTTGATCGACGAAATCCCCGTGCTCGCGGTGCTGGGAGCGGCGACCGAAGAAGGACTCGTGGTGCGCGACGCCGCCGAGCTGCGCATCAAGGAAACCGACCGCATCGCCACCATCGAGGCGAACTTCAGGCGAATGGGGCTGGCCATCGAGACGTCGCCGGACGGGCTGCGCGTTCCGGGCGGGCAGAAGTTCCGTGCTGCCGAAGTGGACTCCTATGGGGACCACCGGATCGCCATGGCGTTCTCGGTCGCCGGCTTGGCTGCTGACGGCGAGACGGTGGTGCACGGCGCGGAGGCGGCTTCGGTTTCGTTCCCCGAGTTTTACTCCACGCTGCGCGCGATTGTTCGCTGATTTAGAGTAAAGGCATGCCTGCCTCCATCCTCACCATCCGGTTGATCCTGGGAGTGCTGGCCGCCGGCTTCGCCTGCATGTTCGGTCAAAGCTGGCTCCGGCTCCGCAGGGGCCGGGCGCGGCGCTTTCAAACCATGGCTTGGGCCTTCCGCACCCTGGCCGCTCTGGGAGGCACTCTGTGGCACTCGCGCACAGATTGGGTGGCCATAGGCGCAATGGTCCTCGCCGCGCTCGCCTTTGGCCTTGGAATCTATCTCGAATGGCGGCCCAAACGGCAAGAAGAAGACCTGACCGACATCATGTTTCCGAAGGCTTGAGCAATCCCCGGCTCATCCACACGGAGGCGATGGCCAGCAAGTATAACGCGCCGCCCACCAGCAGTGTGGCTTGCAGCCCGACATAGATGGCCAGCATGATGGCGCTCGCCGAACCAAGGACGCTCGCCGCGGCATTCAGCGACCAAGCCCACCGCACCGAAGGCTTATGAATTTTCTCCAGCCGGGTCAGCCCGAGTGGAAACGGCATACCCATCAGGAACGCCGCAGGCGCTATCGCCGCCGCGGTCATCACCACCTTCACCGCGAGCGGCAGCCCAATGGCGGCGCCGGTCAGCGGTCCCGAAACCAGAGCCAGCAGGGAGACGAGGAAGAAGATTCCGAACAGAATGCGATAGAGCTTGCGGTCGCCGCCCGCTCCCGCCCGGCGGCTCCAGAAGCTGCCCAAGCCGCTCGCCAGGAGCATCGAAAAGATGATCACCGTGAGCGCGTATGTGGGATGTCCGAGGAAAAGAACGAACTTCTGAATGAGCGCCACCTGAATCAAGATGTAGCCCGCGCCCAAACACAGGAAATACCACAAGAAGCGAATTACGCCTTTGGCGCGCGGCAGGCGCGTGCCGAGAATCAGAGGCGGCAGGGCCAGGATGACAGCCGTTGCAAGCAAGCTCACGCCCATGAGACCGAACAGCAGCGGCACGGCGCGATTGATCTTGAAATCCGCGCTGCCGCGAACGGCGTGGGCCAAATAGTTGCGGATATCGCGCGGCTGAACGGTGTAGAAGAAAAACGGCCGGTCGTCTGTCACCGGCGAAACGTCGTACGGGTAGGTTGACGCGAAAGCTTTGAGGTTCGGCGCCTTGATCAGCGCCGCGAAAGCTCCTCCGCCGGGTTCGCCGGGCATGTAAACCACCTGCAAGCGCCCGGCGGCGGCTACCTCGCGGGCTCGCGCAAGATCGCGATCGCCAAAAGGCTTCCGGCTGAAAAGGACCGTGTCCGTGGCGCCCCATTCGTTGATTCTTTCCGCGTTTTCGCGAATCACGATTACGTGCCGCTCCGGACGCGGCTCCCCCAACCGCTCCAGAGCCGCGCGCGCCAAGGACAGAAGGCGCAAAGACTCCCGCGGGGGCTCGAATCCCCACCGCGTGAAGACCAGAATCCCGTCCGGGGTGAGATGCGAAAAATAGTCGGCGAACGCATCCACCGTGTAGAGATTGTTTTCGGACAGGGCGAAGGCGCCCGCGGCGGTGGAAGCCCATGTGTCGACCAGCGTGGCTTGGATGACCTGATATCTCTCGCGGGAGCGCCTTACGAAGCTGCGCCCGTCCTCCACTTCGATCCGGACCTCGGGGCGAAAGTACAGTCGGCGGCTCAGGTCCGGGAAACGCTGGCGCATGATGGTGGTGGCGATGATGGGATTGATTTCGACGCCCGTGACTTCGCGGCTGCCGGAAGCCAACGCCCGCCCCACATCCCATCCGCCGCCGGGACCGATCACTAGCGTCTTTGCTCCCGGGCGCAGCGCGTAAACGAAGCCGGGACCGTCGTGCAAAAGGTTGAACCGTTCCTGCTCGGTGAGGCGTTCCACCTCGTGCGGAAAGATCCCGGTAGAGGCGTCCGCGTCAATGACGATCAGTTTCTGCGAAGACCCGGCTTCCGGCACGATGGCGATGCGTGAGAAGCTGTTCCACTTCACGAAGATTTCATTGGCCAGAACGTTGTCCTTGGCGTAGCGGACGTCGATGAACGGGCGGCGGAGATTCAGGCCGAGCAGCCCTACAAGCAGCAGCGCGAGCGCTACCGCCACCGCCCTCCACAGCCCCCGCCCAGCGACGTTGAACCATACGCCCGCCGCCGCGGCGAATAAAGCCCCCGCCGCGATGACCGTGTTCGCGCCGCCGAAACTGTTCAGCAAAGGAATGAGCAGCAAACACCCGCCCGCCGCGCCGAGCAAGTCAAAGAAATACACCCGGTCCACCCGCTCCAGCGTCTCGCTGATGGCGAGCGAAAGGATGGCGCCGGCAATGAAGAACGGGACGGCGCTCACGAAGTACACGGCGGCGAGCGCCCCCATCCCGGAGCCCGGACGCCGCCCCAGAATCGCCGCCACAGCCGCAAGGATCAAAATGCCGTTCAGCGCCGATAGAAAGCCGAGCTTGCTGAACAACGACCCCCGCCAGCGGGCGACTTCATAGGAAAACACGCCGCCCGCGCCCAATCCGAATAATGCGATCGAGATGGCCAGAAAAGCGAAGTGATAATAAAAGACCACGGAGAAAATCCGGGTCAAGGACAATTCCAGGATAAGCGTGGCGAGTGTCGTGAGAGCCACGCCGACAAAGATCTGAGGCCAGGGCGGCGAATCCGCCGCCGGATGGGAAGAAATCCTGGGCAAACCCCTATCCTAGCGCGATTCCGGAGACGGCTGTCGTAATCGGCGCGGCTACATGATCGCCGCGGGCGGAGCAGGCTCGTCCGGACTCCCCGCCTTTGCTAAGGGCCAGCGGATCATGATGATGGCGAGCACCACAAGCATGATCAGACCAGCCGCCATGGGAGGCTGTTCGAAGAAGGCGAAGATCGTGGAAAGCGGCTTATCGCCGAGCGCAAATCCCGCTTTGACCATGCCCATGAGCGCCTCGCCGGCGATCAAACCGCTAGCGATCAGAATCGCCGCGTTCTCCACCCGAGCCTTCTGAGCGTCGTTGAATCCACGCTTGTCCCGCGCCCCGTCCATCAGCCACCGGATGACGCCTCCCGTGAAAATGGCGAAGGTGGTTTCGAGCGGCAGGTACATCCCCACCGAGAAAAGCATCGGGCTGCGAACTTGCAAGAGCACCAGCGCCAGCCCCATGGCGATGCCCACCACGATCAATGGCCACGCCATGTCGCCGCCCACGATGCCCTGCGAAATCGACGCCATCAAACCGGCTTGAGGCGCCGACAACTTGGCGTCGCCGAAACCGATGCCGCCTTCCTTGATGTTGCCTTGGTGCAAAAGCAGCAAGGGGAAGTAGAGCACCAGGCTCGAAACAAAAACGCCGATAAAGTCGCCGATTTGCATCGACCGCGGCGTCCCGCCGAGGATATGGCCGACCTTGAGGTCTTGCAGCATCTCGCCCGCTACGGCGCTCGACACGCAAACCACCGCCGCCACGCCCAGCACCGCCGCCACGCCCGTGATGCCCTTGACGCCGATCGCCACCATGAGCAGCGCGGCGATGATGAGCGTGGAAAGGGTCAGGCCTGAAATCGGGTTGTTGGACGAACCGATGATGCCGACCAGGTTGCCCGACACCGCGGCAAAGAAGAATCCGAGCACGATCATCACCGTGGCGGCGACCATCGCCGGCAGCAGCGCACCAGCGAAGAATTGGTATAGCGCGATCATGGCGGCGAAGGAGATGGCCAAGCCAATCAGGACCGTCTTGAAGCTCAGGTCGCGGTTGATGCGCTCGGTGGACTCCGCCTGCGCGCTAGCCTTCTTGAGGTCCGCCACGGCGCGCTGCAAGCCCGAAGCCAGGCTCTTGCGCATGCGGAACATGGTGTAGCTGGCGCCGACCAACATGCCGCCCACCGCGATCGGGCGGACGATATTGCGCCAGATTTGGTTTGAGAGGGCGTCCCAGGCGTGCTCGCCCGCGCCGGGCGGTAGCGTCTTCGAGAGTTCCGGTCCGAGGAAGTAGACCAGCACCGGGACCATAAGCCCCCAAGCCAGCAGCCCGCCGGCGAAATTCAGCGCGCCTAAGCGCGGCCCGATGATAAATCCCACGCCGAGGTAGGCGGGCGCAATGGCGGGCAGGGACATTTTGGTGATGCCGCCGACGTTCACCACCCGGTCGCCTCCCAACCGGATGAAGCTCTTGCCGATCTCGCCGACGTGCATCAGGAAGTCGCGCGAAGCCGAAAAGAGCCGGAATTCGCCCAGCAGGAAAGCCAAGCCGCCGACGCCCATGGCCTGAAACAGCGTCTTCGCGGCGTCCGAACCGCGCTGCCCCGCCTTGTGGATTTCCGCCGCGGCGGCGGACTCCGGGAACGGCAGTTCGGGATCCTCCACCATCACTCTCCGCAAGAGCGTCACGAAAAGGATGCCGAGGAAGCCGCCCACGAGCATGAGCGCGCTTGATTGCCAGTACGCCGAAGGCGAATCGAACGTCGGCCACGCCTTCACGATCACGAACGCCGGAATCGTGAAGATGGCGCCGGCGGCCACAGACTCGCCGATCGAGCCGACCGTGCGCGCGATATTCTCTTCGAGGATCGAACCCTTGAAGATGCGCAGCACGGCCATGCCGATGACGGCGGCCGGATAGGTGGCGGCGATGGTCTGCCCGGCGCGAAGGCCGAGGTACGCGTTCGCCGCTCCGAGAACCACGGTCATGACCAGGCCAAGCAGGACTGCCCGGAGAGTGAACTCCAGCATCGCGTGGCCGTTGGGGACGTAGGGTTGAAATCGCTTTTCGCTCATAGGCGCACTTCCCGCAAATGCTTCATCATAGCAAGCGCGGGTTAGCTCAGCTTGGCCCGCACCTTATCGCTCAGGACTTTGCCGTCCACCCGCTTACCGGCCAGTTTCGCCTTCGCTGCGCTCATCACTTGCCCCATCTGCTTGAGCGAGGTGACGCCGGTTTCCGCCAGAGCCGCCGCAATCGCGGCTTCCATCTCCTCATCGGTGGCGGCGGCGGGCATATAGGACTCAATCAAGCGGGCTTCGGTTTCTTCCTTTTCAGCCTGCTCGGGGCGCCCGCCTTTGCGGAACATTTCCGCGGCCTCGCGGCGCTGTTTGATGAGGGAGTTGAGAACTTGCAACTCGGCCGCTTCATCCAACTCCTTCATGGAATCGACCTTGAACTTCATTAAAGCGGCTTTGATCAGCCGGAGGGCGCTCAACCGCGCCTCATCCTTGGCCTTCATGGCCGCAACCATGTCTTTCTGAACCTGTTCGAGCAGCGGCATGACGTTTCTGATTGTAACTCGGGTCGAAAGAGACACTCTCGTCGCAAGGATTTTCAAGAGTGTCCCTTTCGGATACACAGCGGCCGGTACAATGGAGGGGTGTCTTTATTAGTTGTCGGTTCGGTGGCTTATGACGGCGTGGAGACGCCGTTTGGCAAGGTCGAGCGGATGCTCGGCGGCGCTTGCACTTATATCTCCCTTGCGGCTTCTTTCTTTACGGACGTTTCGATCGTCGGCGTGGTGGGCGAGGATTTCGCTCAGGAAGACGTCGACCTGCTGGTCTCGCGCGGCATCGACGTGAGCGGCTTGGAGCGCGTCCCCGGCAAGACCTTCTTCTGGCAAGGCGTCTATTCAGCGGACATGAACGACCGCACGACGCTGCGCACGGATCTGAACGTCTTCGCGGATTTCGACCCGAAACTGCCGCCCGCCCTGCGCGAAAAACCCTTCCTGCTGCTCGGCAACATTCAGCCCGCGTTGCAGCGCTCCGTCCTCGCCCAAATGAGCCGTCCGAGGCTGGTGGGCGGCGACACCATGAACCTGTGGATCTCGGACTTCCGCGACGAGCTGCTCGCCACGCTGCGGGAGTGGGACTTCCTGCTGATCAACGACAGCGAAGCGCGCCTGCTCTCCGGCGAGTCCAACCTCAAGAAAGCCGCCGCCAAGATCCTGGACTTGGGACCCTCCACCGTGGTCATCAAGCGCGGAGAGTACGGCGCGGTCTTGTTCACCCGCGGCGGGCATTTCTGGGCGCCCGCGTATCTGCTCGATCAGGTGCTCGATCCCACGGGCGCGGGAGATTGCTTCGCCGGCGGCTTCACCGGCTACCTGGCGTCCCAAGGCATCGGCGCCGCGGACTTTCCCCGCGCCCCAAAGGAGCTGCGCCGGGCAGTCATATACGGCTCCGTCATGGGCAGCTTTTGCTGTGAGAATTTCGGCGTGGAGCGCTTCCGCCGTCTGAAGCGCGAAGAGATCGATGCCCGCTTCGAAGAGCTCAAAGCCGCGACGGAGTTCTAAAGCCGCCCCGCGCGCTAACGCCGGCGGCGCCTTCGCGGCGGCGGCGGTTTTTCTTTTACTGGCCGGCGTCTCGGCGGCGGCTCTGTGGTGGTTTGACGTCCACGGATATTCGCTCTACTATGGCGACGCCGCCGCGCATCTGAATATCGCCCGGCGCGTCGTGGACTGCCGGAATTTCACTATGAAGCTGCTCGGCACCGTCTGGCTGCCCCTGCCGCACGTGGCGATGCTGCCCCTGGTGCGCGTGGACTCGCTATGGCAAAGCGGCTTGGCGGGCGCGATCCCGATGGCTGCCGCCTTTGTCGCAGGGGGAATGCTGATGTTCGCCGCGCTGCGCCGCATTTATGACAGTCCGGCGGCAGCCGTGGCGGGCGTCCTCGTGCTGGCGCTCAATCCGAATCTGTTATACCTGCAATCGGCGCCGATGACGGAGGCGCTGTTTCTCGCCCTCGTTGCGGGCGCGCTGTACTTCACGGTGGCTTGGGCTCAATCGCCCCGCTGGTGGAACTACGCGGGAGCGGCGCTATGCGCTCTCCTGGGGTCGCTCACGCGCTATGAGGGATGGGCGCTGATACCGCTGATGTCCCTGTTGATCCTGCTCTCCGCCCCGCGCCGGCGCTGGTGGGCGGCGGCAGGCTTCGCCGCGGTCGCGTCGCTCGGCGCGTTGTGGTGGCTGGCGCACAACTGGTGGTTCTGGGGCGACGCGCTTGAGTTCTACCGGGGTCAGTGGTCCGCTAAAGCGATTTATCAGCGTTCGCTCGCCAATGGCATGCAGCCCTATCCGGGCGATGGGGACTGGTCGAAGGCGCTGCTCTATTTCCGCACTGCCGCGCGCCTGTGCGCCGGCGCTCCGCTGTTTTGGATGGGGCTGGCAGGTTGCGCCCTCGCGTTGTGGAAGCGAGCTTGGCGGCCGCTGTTGCTGCTGGCAGTTCCGCCGGCGTTTTACATTGTTAGTATCCACAACGCCGGAACTCCGATTTTTGTCCCACAGTTGTGGCCGCACACTTACTACAACACACGTTACGGGCTCGCTCTGATGCCGCTCCTGGCGCTGGGCGCGGCGGCGATCGCGGCGGTGGCGCCGGTCCGCTGGCGCCCGGCAGTTGCGGCGCTGGTGGTTGCCTGCGCAATCTCCCCGTGGGTGTTCTATCCGCGCGCCGAGTCGTGGATTTGCTGGAAAGAGTCGAAGGAGAATTCTGAGGCGCGGCGGGCATGGACAGAGCAAGCCGCCCGTTTCATGAAGGAGAACTACCGGAGGGGAGACGGCGTTTTTTTTAGCTTTGGGGACTTGACCGCGGTGATGCAACAAGCCGGCATCCCCTTGCGCGAGACGCTGCACGACGGCTCAGAACCCTTGTGGCATGCGGCCTTAGCGAGGCCCGACCTGTTCGCCCGCGAGCGGTGGGTGTTGGCGATCGCCGGCGATCCGGTGGCCGATGCGTTGCACCGCGTCCGCACGCCGGATCTTTGGGAGCGGGCGGCGGAACTCCGCGTGAAGGGCGCGCCCCCGGTCGAAATTTATAGGAGGAACCGATGAAGATTCCATTCACCAAGGCGCACGGAGCGCGGAACGATTTTCTACTGACCTGGCACGACCGCGCCGCGGTGCCCGATTACTCAGCCGCAGCCCGCGCCATCTGCGACCGGCACGCCGGAGTGGGCGCGGACGGATGGCTCCTGGTGGGTCAAGAGGGTGCGCTGCCTTGGATCCGGCTGCTGAACTCGGACGGCTCGGAAGCCGAAATTTCCGGCAATGGGACCCGTTGCGCGGCAGCCTTCCTCATCGATGCCGGCGTATGCGGGAACCACTTGCAGATCCGCACCGGCGCCGGCGTGAAGACACTGCGGCTGCTCTCGCGTTCCGGACCACGGTTCGAGTTTGAGATGGATATGGGGCGGCCCATCCTGCAAGCGGAGCACCTGCGCTACGATCTGCCCCTCAGCTCGGGCGCGGCTGACGTCACCATTCTCGACGTGGGAAATCCGCAATGCGCGGTGTTTGTCGAAGACTTCAACTTCGACTGGCGCGCCGTAGGAGCGGAGATCGAACGCCACCCGATGTTCCCTAACCGGACCAACGTCTCTTTCGTGAAAGTCGCCGATGCGCACACCATCGACGTGCGGTTCTTCGAGCGCGGCGCGGGCGAAACGATGAGTTCCGGAACCGGCTCGACGGGCGCGATGGCTGCGGCGGTGCTGCGGGGGCTTGTGAAGAGCCCTGTAACGGTTCTCACGCCTGCCGGACCGCTGCAACTGCGCTGGGACAACGGCGGCATCCGGCTGGTGGGTCCGGCGGAGATCGTCGCCACCGGCGAGTTCTGGTATCAGGAATGAGCCTTCGCGCCGCAGGGCGCGGCTGTGGCACAAAGGAAGGTGATGGCGGCGCGCAAGCCCAAACCGTTGGAGGCGGGAGAGCTCGAGGCGTATGCGGCGAAGCTTTTGCACGCCCGGGCGCTCTCGGCAAGCGAACTGCGGGACCGGCTGCGGCGCCGGGCGGCCAATCCCGCCGACGTCGACCCGGTCATCGCCAAATTCCGGCAATACGGCTTTCTCGACGACCGCAAGTTCGCCGAGGCGTTCGCTGCTTCCCGCCTGGAATCCCGGGGGATGGGCAAAGCCCGGGTCCTGAAGGATCTTCTCGACCGCCGCGTCGCCGGTTCACTGGCGCGCAAGACGGTCGACTCGGTCTTCGGCGGCGTCGATGAAATCGCGTTGATCGAGTCCTTTCTGGAGCGCAAGTACCGCCGCGTCAACCTGGCTGAGTTCCTGTCGGAAGAGAAAAACCTGGCGTCGGCATACCGCAAGCTGCGTTACGCCGGTTTTAGCGTCGGCAACTCGATCCGGGTGCTCAAGAAGTACTCAGAGCGGGCTGAAGAGCTCGAAGAGTCAGGCGAGGAGAACTGATCAGACTAACGCCGCGCGGTTGCGCAGCTCCCCGATTTCCGGCGCGCTGATGGTGACCACGTCGCCCGGCTTCAGCGCCGCTTCCTGCGGAACGATGATGCCCGTGCCGGTGAGCAGCACAGCGCCCGGCGGCACGGAGTTGGACCGCAGCAGGTATTCGACGAGAAGGTCGATTTTCTTGGCGAGCATCGCCGTCGAACAGGAGCCCGAAAAAATGACCTCATCGCCCCGCGTGATCCGGCAAGAAATCTCCAGGCGGTACGGATCCGTGAGTTCGTCGGCGGTGACGATGACCGGGCCAAGCGCGCAGCAACCGTTATAAATCTTCGATTGCGGCAGATAGAGGGGATTCTCGCGCTCGATGTCCCACGCAGAGACATCGTTGGCTAAGGTATAGCCGAGGATTTGGCCCCCGCGCCCGAGCAGGACCGCAAGTTCGGGCTCCGGCGCGGTGAAAGCTGAATCCCGCCGGATGCCGATGTCTTTGTTCAGTCCCACGCAAACCCTCGCCGTGCCCTTGAAAAAGATCTCCGGGCGGTCGGCGCGGTGCACATGGTTGTAAAAGCCTTCCCTCGTGCCGTGTTCGCCGTCGCGGAAGGCGGCGCTCGATTTGTAGGTGCAGCCGCACGCCCAAACCTCCGGAGGGCGGATGGGAATGATGGGCGGCGTATCGACGTGCATCTTGCTCGCCTGCTGTTGAGCCAGTTGCGGCAGCGGCGTCTTTTCGACTTCAGCCCGCACCAGGAGGTCGTACAAAGAGTGATCAGGAATGGGGCGCGCGCCTTCCGCATCGAAGATGGCGGCCATCAAGGTATCGTTCCAACGGATTTGTCCAAGTCGCATGTTTAGTACTTCAAATAGACGGTCTTGTAATCGGTGTAGAAATCGAGCGCGGCGGGCCCCTGCTCCTTCGGTCCGAAGCTCGAATCCTTAGTACCGCCGAATGGAAGCTGATATTCTACACCGGCGCTAGGCAGGTTGACCGTGATCAGTCCCGCCTCCGCGCCGTAGATGAATTCAAACACGCGAGAGAGATTGGTGGTCTGAATGGAGGCTGAAAGGCCGTAAGGGATATTGTTGGCGATGCGCAAGGCATCCGGAAAATCCTTGGCGCGCATCAGGGCGAGCACCGGTCCGAAGACTTCCTCCTGAGCCAGCGTGTGGCGCTCGGTAACGCCGCCAAAGATCGTCGGCTCGACAAAGTAGCCTTTGTCGTATTCTCCACCCGTGAGCCGCCTGCCTCCGCAAAGCGGTTCGCCGCACTCGCGGCGGGCGATTTCAATGTAGCGCAAGTCCGTTTCGAGCTGCGCCTCATCCACCGCCGGGCCAATCTGCACGGAGGGATCCATGCCGTTGCCGACTTTCAGCTTCTTGGTCCTTTCGACCAGCGCGGCGGCGAAGCGGTCATAGATGGCGTCCTCGACGATGGCGCGGCTCGTGGCGGTGCACTTCTGCCCGGTGGAAAAAAAAGCCGCGTTGACGACGTTCTCTACGGCTGAGGCGAAGTCGCAGTCCGCGAGGATGATGGTGGGATTCTTGCCCCCCATTTCCAATTGAATGCGCAGCCGGCGCCGCGACGCTTCCGCGTGCAGCCATTGCCCGATTTGACACGAACCGGTGAACGAGATGGCTTTGAGCGGCGCGGCGTTCACCAGCGCCTGACCGAGCGCCTTGCCCGGTCCAGCCACGAAGTTCACCACGCCCGGCGGCACGCCCGCCTCATGGCAAGCTTCGACCAGCCGCCAGGCGCTGAGCGGCGCGGCGGAAGCGGGCTTCAGAACCACCGTGTTGCCGGCAATCAGCGCCGGAGCGAGCTTCCACGCCGGAATCGCGCTCGGGAAGTTCCAGGGCGTGATCAGCCCCACGACTCCCAGCGGCTTGCGCAGCGCGAACATGTGGACCCGGTCCCGCTCCGACGGAACGAGCATGCCCGGCATGCGCGCGCCCTCGCCGGCGAAATAGCGGAAGATGTTGATGCTGCGCCGCACCTCGCCTTTGGCTTCCGGCAGGGTCTTGCCTTCCTCGCGGGTCATTTCCGCCGAGATTTGCTCGAACTTCCGCTCGAGTATCTCGGCTACTTTGAACAGCAGCGCGCCGCGCGCCGGTCCGTTCGTCGCCGCCCAAGCCGGGAAAGCCGTCTCCGCCGCTGCGACAGCCGCTTCCATGTCAGCCGGGGAGCCTTGGACGAAGAGTCCCACTACTTCGTCCACATTAGCCGGGTTGCGGTTCTCGAACGTGGGTCCTTCCACCCACTGTCCGCCGATGTAGTTGGGAAACAGGGGAACGCTCATAGAGTCAGAACTTGACCGCGGGGGTCTGCCGGGCGCCCGGTTCCGTGCGGAAATACGCGTCGTTGCGGGGGAAACCGAAGATCGCGGCGGCGATGTTGTTGGGGAACAACTCAATCGACGTGTTGTAGCGCTGCACGGTTTCGTTGTACTTGCGCCGCTCGACTGCAATGCGGTTTTCCGTGCCCGCCAGTTCGTCCTGCAACCGGAGGAAATTCTCGTTGGACTTCAGTTGCGGGTAGTTCTCCACCACCACGAGCAAGCGCCCGATGGCGCTGTCCAACGCGCTGTTGGCTTGAATCTTCTCTTGCGGGGTGCGCGCGCCGAGCAGCGCCGCGCGCGCCTTCGTGACCGAGTCGATCACCGCCTGTTCCTGCTTGGCGAAGCCCTTCACCGTTTCCACGAGATTGGGGATCAGATCCGCGCGCCGCTGTAATGCGACATCCACCTGAGCCCACGCGCCATTGATGGCTTCGCGTTGCACCACCAGCTCGTTCCGGATGCTCACCAGTTTGCCGCCCACAAGCAGCGCCGCCAGCACAAGGACGAGCAGTATCGCCAAGAAAACTTTCATGCCAAGATCTCCTCTGAATTACCGTTCGAGCCGGTCCACAGCGGCAACGACGGTTTCGATCTGTTTCAGATAGTTCTCGAACAGACTGAACGGATCCACCGCGCGGGGCTTCAACTTCGCCTCGCGGATGTCCAGGAGCGCCAGAAACGGAGCCGCGTCTAGGCCAAACTTCCCGGCGGCCTCCTGAAAAACTTCCCGCTTATGCCATTTTGCCTCAAATCCGGCCAGTACGAGCGCGTGCCGGAACAGGGTTCCAAAGGTCGAAACCGATTCGAGCATCAGGCGCAAGAGCAGGTCGCGGTCGGAAAGCACCCCGCCGGCTTTCTGCCGCAGCCGCAAAAGCTTGGCGCGCAGCTCGTGCTCCACCTCCGCGCGGTAAAAGACGTCGTGGATGACCAACCCGGAGACGACGTCCGCGCCGTATAGGATCCGGTGGCGCGCCTGAATGTCGCGGAATTCGATGGGAAAGCAATCGGTCGAACGCGCCACCTCGTCCTCCGCCATCAACAGCGGCGAAGGATTGCCATGGTCTCGCCACCAGCGGAAGATGGGCTCGGCGCGGCGCAATTCGTTGGTTGTAATGCGCCGCAGCACGCAGAAAACGTTGATATCGGAAAAGCGCCCGTGATGGTCGCCCACCGCGGCGGAACCGTACAGGACCACAGAAACCAGGTCGCTGCCGTACGCGCCGGTCAGCTTATCGACAAGCTGCTTAAGAATCCGCTCCATGCCGCTCTCCTGTCACCAACTGCTGGACGCGCCGCCCCCGCCCGAATCGCCGCCGCCGAATCCCCCAAACCCGCCGAAACCGCCCGCCGAATCATAGCCGCCGAAACCGCCGCCGGAGGAGCCGAACCCGCCGCCTCTGTGTCGCATCGCCGAACCGATCAGCAACCACGGGAGGATGGACCCGCCGCCGCCTAACAGCAACAGCAACAGGAGCACGCCGGCGCCCACCAACACCGGCCAAGGTATGCCCTCGGCAGCCGGCGGGGGACGCCGGGGCGGCAAATCTTGCGCGTCCAACTGCACGCCTTTGGCCGCGGCGATCCGCGTTCCGAGCGTGTGCGCGGCAGCGGACAACGCGTCCCCGTAACGTCCTTCCCGCAACGCCGGACGCATTTCGCGCAGAACGCTGCCCGCGTAGCCATCCGGGAGGATCGCCTCCAAACCGTAGCCGACCTCCAGCCGGTGGCGCCGGTCGCGAATCGCGAGCAAGAGCAGAAGGCCTTCGTTGGTCCCTTTCTTGCCGATGCCCCATGCCCGGAAGAGGGCGTTGGCTACGTCCTCAACCGGCTCGCCATCGAGCGTGTCGATGGTGACCAGCGCCAGTTCGACGCCCGTCGCCTTCTCCAGCCGGGCGCAGTACCGCTCCAAAGCGGCGCGGCTCCGAGGGTCCACAACCCGCGCGAAGTCGCTGACGTAGCCTTGCGGCTTGAGCGCCGTAAAATCGCGGGCCCACGATATGCCGGCCAGGCACACCAGCAGGGGAAGCAGCCTCAGCGCGCGTCGCATAGAGTGCAAGAATCAGTGTACTACCGCGGTATCCGCAGGGTCAGATTTCTCCTCGCGCCGGCCGGGCGTGGCTACAGTTGCGAACCGCGTTTCGACTGCGGAGCACAATCCCGCGTCGCGTGCCTTACACTGGGCTTAGAGGTGGCTGTATGGCGGATGACTTTGTGTATCGTCCCACCCGGAGGTTGTTTACCGTGACTCTGGCGGGCGCTGCCGCCAAACCCCGTGATTGGGAGCCTTGTTACATGGCTCTCGAGCGAAGCGGCGAGCTGGCCAAGCGGGCTCGCGCGTTGCTCGACATTTACAAGCAATGCCGCCTTTGCCCCCGGCAGTGCGGGGTGGACCGCACCAAGGGCGAAAAGGGCGTCTGCAACTCTACCGCGCGCTTGAAGATCGCCTCCTACCACCCTCATTTTGGGGAGGAAAGGCCGCTCGTCGGGCGCGGCGGCTCAGGCACGATCTTCTTCAGCAACTGCAATCTGCTGTGCGTGTTCTGCCAGAACTGGGAGATCAATCACCGCGGCGACGGATCCTTCGTTTCAAGCGAGGAGGCGGCGCGCATGATGATCCGGCTTCAGGACGCCGGATGCCACAACATCAATCTCGTGACGCCCACTCACTGCCTTCCCGGCATCATCGCCGCGCTGCGCGTGGCGATCGGCATGGGGCTCCGCCTTCCCCTGGTGTACAACTGCGGAGGTTATGAGCCGGTTGAAATCATCCGCATGCTGGACGGCATCGTGGACATCTACCTGCCGGACTGCAAGTACATGGACTCCAATGTGGCTTCCCGGCTGTCGAACAAGGCGTGGGACTACCCCGAGGTGGCGCAGGCGGCGATCATCGAGATGAAACGCCAAGTGGGAGACGTGGTGCTGGACGAACGCGGCATCGCCCGCCGGGGGCTGCTGATCCGGCATTTGGTGCTGCCCAACAACATGGCGGGAACCGATAAGTTCGTCCGCTTTGTGGCCGAAAAACTGGGACGCGACACCTGGGTCAACATGATGGCCCAATACCGCCCGCAGCACAAAGCGCGGGATTATCCGGAGATAGCCCGCTCCCTCACCCGGAAGGAGTACGAGCAGGCTCTGGCCTGGGCGCGGGAAGCGGGTTTGACGCACGTCCTGACGCAGTGAAGCCGGCCCCCGGTTGTGGTACGTTAGAAGTTCGATTTCTGTCCCCGAAGGAGAACCAATGGAAGCCCTCGGAATGATTGAGACCAAGGGTCTGGTAGGAGCTGTCGAGGCGGCCGACGCCATGGTCAAGACCGCGAATGTCACCTTGACCGGCAAGGAGATCGTCGGCGCCGGCTATGTGTGCATCACCGTGCGGGGCGACGTGGGCGCCGTAAAAGCGGCGACGGACGCCGGAGCGGCAGCCGCGCGGCGGGTGGGCGAACTGATCGCCGTGCACGTCATTCCCAACCCGCACGAGGAAGTGGAGAAGGCGCTGCCGGGACCCAAGAAGTAGCCGCGGAGGCGGCGGGATTCCTGGAGGCTGGCGTAAGTGACCCACCGGCAGAACCCCGCGCCGTCCGGACGAGGCTGGACGACCATGCTGCACGATAACGACCTCATCTCCATTCAGGAAGTCCGCGAGAAAGTCGAAAAAGCCGCGGCGGCGCAGAAGAAGTACGCTGCTTTCACCCAAGAGCAGGTGGACGCCGTCGTGGAAGCCGTCGCCGCCGCCGGGCGCGCTCACGCGCGGGAACTGGCTGAAATGGCGGTTGAGGAGACCGCTTACGGCAACGTCAAGGACAAGATTGCGAAGAACCTGCTGAACGCCGAACACCTTCCCAATCAAATCCGCGGCATGAAGACGGTCGGCGTGCTGCGCGAGATTCCGGGCGAGAAGATCATTGAAGTGGGCGTGCCGGTGGGCGTCGTCGCGGCGATCGTTCCCACAACCAATCCCACCTCGACCGTGATTTTCAAGGTCATCATTTCGCTCAAGGGCGGGAATGGCGTCGTGATCAGCCCGCACCCCCGGGCGAAGAAATGCACGGCTTATACCGCGGAACTGCTTCATAAAGCCGCCGTCGCCGCGGGCGCGCCGGAGGGCATCATCCAATGTTTGACCACGCCCACCCTCGAAGGCACGCAGGCGCTGATGAGCCACAAGAAGATCGGCGTCATTCTCGCGACGGGCGGCGCCTCGATGGTGAAGGCCGCTTACTCGAGCGGGAAGCCCGCCTTCGGAGTCGGTCCGGGCAATGTCCCGGTGCTTGTCGACAGCAATTACGATATCGCCGACGCCGTGGCGAAGGTGGTCGAAGGCAAGCGGTTTGATTACGGCACGGTGTGTTCGAGCGAGCAGTCGCTTGTAGCGTGCCTCGACGTCCGCGACCGGGTGTACGCCGAACTCAAGAAAAACAAAGCTTACGTCGCCGACGCTCAGCAGGCGGAAGCGCTCGGCAAACTGCTGGTGACTCCGGCGGGGACCATCAACCCTGCCTGTGTCGGGCAGTCGCCGCAGAAGATCGCCAAGATGGCGGGTTTTGAGGTTCCGCCGGACACGTCGATCATCGTCGCCGAGGTGGCGGGCGTCGGCAAGTTCCACCCGCTTTCGGTTGAGAAACTGTCGCCCGTTTTGGCTCTTTACTTTGTAAAGGACTTCGAAGCGGGCATGGACATCTGCGAGCAAATCCTGCGTTTCGGCGGCTTGGGCCACACCTGCGTCATTTTCTCCAATGACGAGGACAAGATCCGCCGCTTCGGCTTGAGAATGCCCGCTTTCCGCGTGCTGGTGAACACGCCCGCCCCGCAAGGATCCACGGGCGTCACCACCGCCATCCTGCCTTCCATGACGCTTGGCTGCGGCGCCATGGGCGGCAATAGCACATCAGACAACGTCGGACCGTTACACCTGATCAATATCAAGCGCATCGCCTATTGGATTCGCGATGCGAGCGAGGTGTTGAAGGTTCCGGACATCGAGGAAAAGCCTGCCGTCCGCGCGCCATCGGCGGCGACGGTGGACCGGGAGACGATTATTGCCGCCGTAGAGCGCTATCTCGCGCAGCGGGGAGTTAAGGTCAAGTCCGAGCCCCCGCCCGCGGCGCAGCCCTCTTCGAGCGTCATCGCCGAAGTTGCCGCTGAGGTGGTGGAGCGTATCTTGAGCGAGAAGAAAGCGCCCAAGCCCTGCCCAACTGCCCCCGCGGGAGGCGCCCCTTGCGGCAGCGCCGCGCCCGCTCCGGCGGCCGAATGGAAACCTGAAGCCGAGCCCGCGCCACCAGCGCCCAAGATCACCATCGTGGATTTTGTCGCCGAAGCCGACGTGCGGGCTGCAATTCAGGAAAAGCGGAAAATCTATATTGGCCCCAAGACCATTGTTACGCCTGCGGCAAGAGAGCTCGCCAACCAGCATGACATTTTGGTCATGGCGCAGCGATCATGAATTTGAATCTCGACACATTGCGGACTGAAATCCCCGCCTATCTCGAGCGGGAAGGTTTTGTCATTTATTACGGCGAGGTGCGGCAGCTCGGCCAAGCCATCGGTTGGAACACGCGCCAGAGACCGGACTACAAGGAATTCCTCAAGGTTGCCTCCGCCTGCGGCGTGAAGGTCGTGGTGTTCTTTTCCGAAGAGTTTGACGGCGCCCAAGTCGATGAAGCTATCGAGGACCTCGAAGCGGCGGACCTTACGGAAGAGGATTACCGGGCGCATGGCCGCCGGCTGCGTGAGTTGCGCGATTACGGCGGTTTCACCTGCGTCATCGAGTTAGCCTTCTTCCACCAAGGCGCGGTGTACCTCTTCCACCTGCACACTGACTGGTTCAGCGAGTTCCTCAACATCCGCAGCGAAATCGACGACGCTCTCATGGATGAGGACGAGGACGGCGACACGATGAACGGGTATTTCTCCCGCAACTAGGCAGCTCGCGCGGTAAGCATGGCTGACGTCACCCGCTGGATCACGCCGCCTGCGGCCCATCTCCGGGAACGCGGCGCCGCATTGGCGGAAGCCTTGGGCATCCATCCGCTGCCGGCGCGCGTGCTGGTGCATCGCGGATATGAGGAGCCGGATGCCGTCGTGCGCTTCCTGCAGCCTTCGCTCGACCACTTGCACGACCCCTTCCTGTTGCTCGGCATGAAAGAGGCAGCCGCGCGGCTGAAGCAGGCGATCGCGGCGGGCGAGAAGATTCTGCTCTATGGCGACTACGACGTGGACGGCACTTGCTCAGTAGTCATCTTGCTCAAGACCATCGAGCTCGCCGGCGGGAAGGCTTCCTTTCATGTCCCCAACCGTTTGCGCGATGGTTACGGCATGCGGACGGAAGTGATCGACCGCGCCGCCGCCGAAGGCGTCCGGCTCGTAATCAGCGCTGATACGGGCATCCGCGCTCAAGAAGCCGTGGAGAGGGCTCGCGCCGCGGGCATCGATGTCATTGTGACGGACCACCACTTGCCGGAAGACGAGCTGCCCGCCGCTCTGGCCATCCTGAACCCCAAGCAGCCCGGGTGTCCATATCCTGAGAAGTCCCTCTGCGGCGCCGGTGTGGCGCTCAAGCTCGCCGACGGGTTGCTCCGCGAAATGGGTTGGCCGGAAGAGCGGCGCAAACGGCTCATACAGTCCTTCCTCAAAGTAGCGGCTATCGCCACAGTGGCGGACGTGGTGCCCCTGACCGGGGAGAATCGCGTCATCGTGAAGTGCGGTCTGGAAGGACTGGCCGATGTCAGAAACCCCGGACTGCGCGCCTTGCTGCAAGTGACGGGGTTAGCCGGCGGGGTTCCCACCGCCGGTCAGGTCGCATTTCGCATCGCGCCCCGCCTGAATGCGGCAGGACGCATGGCCAGCGCGACGGATGTGATCGAACTCTTGCTCACCAGCGACCAAGAGCGGGCCGATGCTCTCGCGGCGCAATTGCACGCGCTGAATCAGGAGCGCCAGCAAACAGAAAGCGAAATCATCCGGCAGATCCTCGAAGAGTGCACCCGCACGCCGGTTACCGACCGCGACCGGGCTCTCGTCTTCTGCGGTCCCCAATGGCACAGGGGGGTAGTTGGCATCGTCGCCAACCGGCTGGTGGAAATGTTCCACCGGCCGGTGTTCGTGCTGAGCGACGAAGGCGACGGGCAAGTCCAAGGCTCGGGGCGCAGTTTGCCCTCGTTCCATCTGCTCGAAGCCTTGGAGTCGATGGCCGGGCTATTTACCCGCTTCGGGGGACACAAGCAAGCAGCGGGTTTGACGATGCCCGCCGAACGGCTGGAGGAATTCCGCCGCCGCATGAACGAATACGCCGCCGCGCGCCTCGCGCCGGAAGACATGGTGGCCACGTTCGAAATCGACGCTGAGCTGGAGCTGGCTGAACTCACCGGCGAAGCCGCCGGCAGCATTCTGGCCATGGCGCCTTTCGGATTCGGCAACCCTGCTCCCATCCTCGCTGTCCGCGGCGTCATCGTGAAGGAAGCGCCCGTGGTGATGAAGGACAAGCATCTTCGCCTGCGTTTCGCTCAGAACGGAAAGGTCCTCCCCGCCAAGGCGTGGCACTTCGCAGAGCGCGCCGCGGAACTCGCGCGGGGCTCCAAAGTGGATATCTTGATCTCGCTCGAGCCGGATGCCTACTCGGCAAGCCGCGGCTACGCCAATTGGAGCGCCTCGGTGCGAGACGTTCGCGCGGCGGATTGAGCCTGCGCTATCTCGCCAGCCACGCCATGGGGCCGACAGACCGCCCGTCCGGCAGCTTGTGGGCCTTCTCGCCGAAATTGACCACGATTTCCTTGCCGGAGCGCCACCGCGTACGCTGCACCGCGTGGTCGGCGGTCAGCCACTCGTGGGATAGCATCTCGTCGTAGCCGATGCTCCGCACCAAGGGGCAAATGTTCTTGTAGCTGGCCACGAAGCGGGCTTTTTCCTTTTCCCAAGTGGCGCGGTTAAACATGTACATCGGCGGCGTGCCATACAGGATGTTGAACAGATCGCGGCGGTCCCATACCTCCGGCGCCTTGTTGTTGTAATCTCCCCAATACCACTGGGAAACCACGCAATCGTGATAGACGAGCTCCCACAGAGGCAAGCGGTAGAAATGCCCGACTTGGAATTTCAGAAATTCCGGGGTTGGGGGCTTGTAGAGCGGCATGTCCCGGCCGGCGTCCGGCAGGCGGTACGGTCCCAGGCTTAGCATCCCCTCGAAGTAGTGGACGTAAGGAACCGCCGGGTCGATGCCCGTCTCGCTTCCGGTGACGAGCTTCAATTCCCGCGAGCAGAATTCGAGCAGAGACATCTTGTACTTCTTGTCTTCGCTGCGCGTCAGAGGATGGTCCGGGTGGTAATCCTCGCGGAAAGGCGAGGCAGTGGTGGTGTCGATGAACCGGCACTTGTAGGGATGTGTTTTCAGCTCCTCGGGAATTCTCTGCCGCGCCCGCGCCACTTGCCGCGGCGAGGAGATGACGCCGCCTTGATACACGGTGACCGTGCCATCGGGGTTCTTGCGGCGAGCCGCCCACCCTTTCATCCAATCGCCGTTCGGCAGGAGGACCAAATCCTCCGGCCAGCCCTCCTTCCGCAGGTTCGCCGGGGCGTCGGGCGGCCAAACATCCTGATAGATGTCGTAACGGCTGGTCAGGAACCCAAGCTTGTTGATCGCTTCAATCTGCTCCGGCTTGCCGCCGCTGGACCACAGGACTCGGTCCATGCCCGCGGCTTTCATTTCCTGGCACAACGCCACTTTGTCCATGTCCCAATTCCAGACATTGGCGGCGCCGATCAACAGGTCCACGTTGGGGTTCTCCCGGCGCTTCTCCGCAAGGGTCTTGAACAAGCCGTTCTGCTGGGCGTAGCGCCGGTAACGCTTGGCCATCGCCACGTAGCCTCCCTTGTCCAGAAACACGTAGCGGATGCGCCGCGGGTAGCGGAACTCCTGCCGCGAAGCTTCCCACAAGGGGCGAATCGCCAGCCCCGCGCCGCCGCGCGTGATGTCAATGCGCGCGTCATCGGGCGTCTCGATGATGGCCATGTATCCCGCGCCGCTCGCTTCATCTACTACGCCGAACCATGGCATAGAAATGCCGTGCCCGCCATAGGCGATCAGTTGCCGGGGCTTGATCGATTCGTCGTTCGCCGGATAGTGGATGCCCTCGTTAAGCGGCACGATGAGCGAGGTTCCCGCTCCGGTCACGAAGGGCGCCGGAAAACCGAGCGGCTGCTTCAATGGCCCCTCACCGCTCACCGTTACCACGAACTCCGGCATGCCGCCGTCCAACTCAGCGGCGGCGGAAAATCCGGGGAAGGTCATCTCCACGCGCGTGCCGGACGCCTTCACCGCCGCAGGCGCTTGCGCGTCGCGCCATTTCTCCTGGCGCCATGTCCGGCGGATGCGTTTGTCTGTCGCCCGGAACTCGCCGGTCGCAGCCGAAACGGTCAATTCCAGAGATCCGTTCGAGACTGCCGGATCGGGCTGCGCGGCGCTCGCGATCGCCGCGCCAAGGAATACCGCGCCGAGGACGCGTATCATAGTCACCTCACCCGCAAATCAGCTATCATCACGAAGAATCACTTGCGGAAAACCATGATATCCAGAATCTTCCTCTTCGTCCCGCTCATCAGCGCGGCGGCGTCCGCGCAGCAGACGATCCCGATCTCCAACGACAAGATTGCCGCCGGGATCCTCTCCACCGGCGCATCGATCGTGAGCTTGATTCGCAAAGACGACCCGGAAAAGCTCAACCCGCTGTGGAGCCCCGGACCGCAGCCCGGGCGCGGGCATTTCTTGTGTCTCGACGGCTTCGGCGCCCCATCGAAGGAAGAACAGGCAGCCGGGCTTCGCTTCCACGGCGAAGCGGTGGCGCAGCCCTTCCAGACTGTTTCACAGTCCGGCGGCGCTCTGACGCTGCGCGCCACCTTGCCGCTGCTACAAGAGACGGTGACGCGGACATACCGGATGTTCGCCGGCGAACCGGTCCTGTGGGTGGAAACCGAGGTCGAAAGCCACACCGCCTTTGACCGCCCTATGGTTTGGGGAGAGCACGCCACCATCGGGTGGCCATTTCTTGAACCGGCTTTAACCGCGGTGGACATCAGCGCCGTGCGCGCGCAGACCCGACCGTATATTCAGCGTCCGGGGGCGCTGCCGCGCCGGTTGGCGCGAGGCCAAGACTTCATTTGGCCCAACGCGCCGGGGGCTGATGGGAAGACAATCGACCTGCGGCTCATGCCTGTCAACCCCAACTCGGTGGACCACACCACGCAGTTGATGGACGCCTCAAAACCTCTCGGATGGGCGACGGCGGTGCACACCGGCAAGCGAATCCTCATCGGTTGGGTGTTCCGCCGCGAGGACTTCCCATGGATGCAGAATTGGGAGAATTACCCGCCCGACCTCAAGAAAGCCGCCCGCGGACTCGAGTTTGCTACTCAGCCGTATGACATTCCCCGCCGGGAAGCCGTCGACATGGGAAGGTTGTTCGGCACGCCGACTTTCAAATGGCTTCCGGCCAAGTCCAAAGTGAACGCCACCTTCCTCGTATTCCTGACCACGGTCCCGGAGAAGTTCTCGAAGGTGGACGAGATCCGGATCGAAGGCAAGCGGCTGATCATTGAGGACCGGGCGGCGCGCCTAACAGTCACGCTGTCGGTTTCGCGCGGTCTTTGAAGGTTAACGCACCGGAACCGTAACCGGCGGGCTTGACGCCTGTCCCACACTCAAGACCAAATCTGCCTCCCCGCTGCCCGCGCCCGGCGGCGCCAGAAAATTCACCTGATAAACGCCCGGGAATCCCGGGGCAGGTCCCGAATACTGCACCTCGCAAAGGGTTCCGCCCAACGTCAGCCGCACCGCGCCGGGGCCAAGCCCCGAAGCGTACACAAACGCATATTCTCCGGCTTGAAGCGGGCGGTCAGGTTGAACTAGCGAATAGTCCGCATTGTGCACCGCCACCGCTCGGCGCCCGTCGAGGGTGTAAATGGCGGGCTGCGCCTCGAGTACCGCCACCGTCACCGCAGCGCTTGCAGCGGCGCCGCGCCGGACAATGACCTCTACGGAAGTCTGACCGGCGATTTCAGCCGGGACGAGAAAATTGATCTGTTCCTGACCGCCACGGTTCGCCACCGCCCGCAGAGCCGCAGGAAACCCGCCGACCGTCACAGAGACGCCTCCCAGACTCGGCGGGAGCGGCAGCCGCTCCGCCGCAAGGACAGCGTCTTCGTCCAGGATTCCGGCTACAAATATCGTAGCGAGCGAGCCCGCCACCAACCCGGGCTGAAAACTCGCGGCGTTGACCACGCCCGCCGCGTTCAGCCGCAGCCCTTGCCCGCCCTCTATCCGGTGAATCGTCCCGTTAGCGGCGTTGGCGACGTATACCTCCCCTGCTTCATCCTCCCCGAATGTCGTGATGCTGAAACCGCTAGCGAGCAGAAGCCGGTTCAGCCACCGGTCCCCCACCCGCTCCAGACCCCAAATCCGCCCGGAGCAATAATCGCCATAAAGATACATGCCGCGAAGCGCCGGCGCCTGCCTTCCACGGTAAACGAAGCCGCCGGTCACCGAACAGCCTTCACTGCGCCCATACTCGAACACCGGCAGCGTGAGACCCGTCCGGTCGCAACCCGGACGGTAGCAGTTGGTTCCCTCCATCCGGTTCCACCCGTAATTCTCGCCGCCGCGGCTCGAAGCCGGCTGCCAGTTGATTTCCTCGAGCGCGTTTTGGCCGACGTCGGCGATCCAAAGATCGCTCGTCGCGCGGTCAAAGCTGAAGCGCCAGGGATTTCGCAACCCGAGCGCCCAGATTTCCGGACGCGCCCCCGGGCGGTCGCGGAAAGGGTTGTCCGCCGGCGCTATGACTCGCCCGGGTTGGGACTCGACATCCACCCGCAGCATCTTGCCGAGCAGCGTATTCATGTTTTGCGCAAAATTCTGGGGATCCCCAGCCGAGCCCCCGTCGCCCATGCCGATGTACAGATACCCGTCCGGACCGAACACAATCTGACCGCCGTTGTGGTTCGAATACGGCTGCTCGATGCGAAGCAGGATTCGCTCGCTCGATTCGTCAGCGCGGTCCGGATTCGCCGTGACGCGGTATTCGGCGACGATCGTGTGACCGTTCAGGTCCGTGTAATTGACATAAAAACGGCCCTTGGACGCATACCCCGGCGGGAAAGCCAGACCCAGCAAGCCGCGTTCCCCGCTCGCCCGCGTCTTCGAGCGGATGTCCAGAAACGGGTCGTTTACCAGCGCTCCCCCGCGCCAGATGCGGATGATCCCGTTCTGTTGAACCAGGAACAGCCGCCCTGAACCGTCTCCGGCATGTTGAATGTCGGTTGGCGCGCTGATTCCCGCAGCGACCTGCGATAAACGGATCTCCTGGGCGAACAGACTCATCCCCAACGCCAGCCCAGCGGCGTACAAACCCCTCATGCTTTCAGTCTATAGGAATCCCCGCGCCGGCCGCCTGGCTGGCCCCGATCCACTCGCTATTTCGACCGCCGCTGGGAGCGTTCCAGGACGAACGTAGTGACCAGCACATGCCGCGCCGGACCGAGTTGCGCCTTCCGCGCATCGTACAGATAGCCTACTTCTATGGCCGCCGCGCGCGCCGGGCGCCAGCGGATCCCGCCCGAGTAGCGAGCGCTCAGGAAACCCTCGCTATCGAAAAACCACTCCCCCTGCGCGAACGGACCCACCCGCCCGCTCGGCGAAAAGCGAACCCGGTGGCGGTGGCGCGTGTAGCCCGAACGCTCTTCGCGAAAAAACTGCTCCACCAGGGATCGTCCCAACACTGTTCCCCGCCTGCTCCGGTACGCCGCCGCCTCCACACCACCGAATATCCGGTGAAAGTTCCTCCACTCCTCGAAGCTGTCTTCTTCACGACCGTAATAGTAGCCTCCGACGGCAGACACGTGGCGGCGGACGTTGACCTTCAAAATGGTCCCCGAACGTCCCTGTTGAAATTCTCCCGCCTTGGTCCGGATCCTCGAATGCAACGTCCACTCGACCCGTTCATTCTTTACCGGAATCAAGTCGAAACTGTGCCATGACCATGTCTCTGCGCCCGCCGGACAGCTTGTGCAGAGAAGCATCGCCACAGCGCACGCATAAGCGTTCCGACCCCTGCGCCCTCTCAGGACGGATCCGAGCACATACCGAGCAATTTTACCATCCTGCCCGTGGGGAACTCTTTTCGCTCTTCCGGCGAATCCTAAGTAGGCGCGCGGCGGGACGCCGGAATGGCCCGCCGCCGGTCGAGCTATGGCAGCGGCGACAGCAGTCACAGATTTCGACGCCGGACTGATGCTCCGCGTCAGAGAGGGAGACGACGAGAGCTTCGCTCTCCTGCTCCATAAACACCGCGCTCCGCTGGTTTCTTTTCTCAACCGGATGGTCCAAAATCATGCGCAGGCGGAGGAATTAGCACAGGAAGCCTTTCTGCGCGTGTACCGGCAGCGGGCGCGTTACGAAGCTACGGCGAAATTCACTACTTGGCTCTTTTGCATCGCGGCGAACCTCGCCATCAACGCGCGCCGGGATCAGCGGAGGGCGCTGCGCCCGGAACCGTTGGAGTTGGAGTCCGCGGACGGACGGGTCAGGCAAGTGGCGGATTCCGGGGCGAATGTCGAGCAGCGGTTGCTCGAGCAAGCCCGGCGGGAGGAAATCAGGCGCGCCGTGGCTGAGCTTCCCCCCAGGCAGCGCGCTGCGGTTCTGATGCACAAGTATGAGGAGATGACCTACGTCCAGATCGCCGAAGCCCTCGATTGTTCCGAAGCCGCCGTCAAGTCCTTGCTCTTCCGCGCTTATGAAACTTTGCGCGGGCGCCTGGCGCACCTCGTGTAACGCTATGGCGAAAAACGCCCGCCGGGCGCTCCGGACCGGCTGCACCAAAATGATATTTTTGAGCCATCGCCGCATATGAAACTTTGGCCCGTGTTCATCCTGCTCGCCGCGCTTCCCGTGTCCGCGGACGAAGGAATGTGGTTATTCCAGCAGTTCCCTAAAGAAACGGTTAACGAGAAACATAAGTTTCTCGTCACGGATGAGTTCCTCGAACGCCTCCGTCTGGCTTCCGCGCGGGTAGGAGAGGGCTCGGGCGCTTTTGTGTCGCCCGAAGGACTTCTCATCACCAACCAGCACCTGATCACGGATTGTCTGGCGAAGGTCAGCCCGCAAGGGAAGGACTACTTGAGAGATGGCTTTTACGCTCCTTCGCGCGACGCCGAAATCCCCTGCCCTGGTCTTCAAGCTTCGGTGCTGGTGTCCACCGAAGACGTCACCGAGAAGGTGAAAGCCGCGAGTGCAGGCGAGAACATCACCCCGGCTCGAGCCCTCGAACTCCGCAACGCCGCCATCGAGAAACTGGAGAAGGAGTGTTCCGCCCGGACGGGCAACCAATGCACGGTGGTGAAGCTTTTCTCGGGCGGCAGGTACGATCTCTACCAATACAAGACGTATAACGATCTCCGCCTTGTCTTCGCCCCGGAGCACGATTTGGCCTATTTCGGACGGGAGAGGGACAGCATCACCTACCTGCGCTATGGTCTCGACGTCGCTTTTCTGCGGGCGTGGAAAGACGGCAAGCCCGCCGCTACGCCGAATTTTCTGCGCTGGTCGCACGAAGGCGTGAAAGAAGGCGATCTCGTATTCGGCTCGGGCAATCCGCAACCCACGCTGCGGCTGGCGACCGCCGCGCAACTGCTCTTCTATCGGGATTCATATCTTCTGGTGACCATCAAGCGCCTCCAGGCCCGCATCGGGCAACTCCGCGAGCTGGCGTTGCAATCCCTCGAAAACCGTAAAATCGTCGAACCGGTGATGACGGAGTTTCTCACGCTCTTCAAGGTGGCGGCGGCGAAATACATCGGAGTCCGCGACGACCGTCTGGTAGCCCGGAAGTACAACTTTGAGGGCAAGATCCGCCGCGCCGTAGAGCGCGATCCGAACTTGGGCGAACAAGCAGCCAAAGTGTGGAGCGATGTGGCCGCGGCATATAAGCGCTGGGGACCGTCAGAGCGGCTCTACCAGATTCTTGAGTCGGCGCCGGCTCCGGGTTCCCGGCTCTTCCGGATAGCCCGGGAGGTGGTGCGGCTGGCTGCGGAACGCGGCAAGCCGGAACCTGAGAGGTTGCGGGAGTACCGTCAAGGAGGTCTCGCCGCCGCTGAGAAAGCACTGGAGGAGACGCCGGTCATCCATGAATCGTTGGAGATTCTCCTCCTGGCGCAATACTTGGAAGAACTGAGAGCGCTGAACGCCAAAGAGGCGCCGGTGAAAGCGATTCTCGGAGGCAAACAGCCCCTGCAAGCGGCGGAAGCCTACGTCAAGGCGACGAAACTGAAAGATCCTGCCGAACGGAAGCGGCTGGCGGCGAGCTGGGAAGCTGTACAGAAGCCCGATGACAGTCTGATCCGCCTTGCCCGGCTGCTCGACGAACCCGCCCGCCAACTGCGCAAGCGCCGGGAGGAAACCATCGAGTCGCTTGAAACCTCAGCCACTGAGAAAATCGCCCAATACCGCTTCCAGCTTTTCGGGCATGCCGAGTATCCGGACGCCAACAACACGCCGCGGGTGTGCTACGGGCTTGTGAAGAGTTACGTTGACCGGGCGGGCGTATTCATGCCGCACGCATCCACTTTCGGGGGGCTGTACTACAGGAAAAATAACGAAGGTCCTTACCAGGTTCCGCAGCGCTGGGTCGCTCTGAAGCCGGCGCTCGACCTGGTGACGCCGCTGAATTTCGTAAGCACCTGCGACATCGGCGGAGGAGACGCCGGCAGCCCGGTGGTGAACCGCGCCGGCGAACTGGTGGGCGTCACTTTCGACGGTAATTTAGAGAGCCTTCCGGGGATCTACCTCTACACGGACGAGAAGGCGCGCGCCGTCCACGTCGCCGTGCAAGGCATCGTCGAGTCGTTGACCAACGTTTATCACGCGAGCGCGCTGCTCAAGGAACTCGGGGCGGCGCCGGTCACGGCAGCACCACCAGCGGCGCCCTCGGGAACGCGAATTTCCGCCCTACCCGGTCAATCACGTTAATCTGGCACACGTAGCGCCCCGGCGCCAGATCTTTCAGCGGCACCTGAACATAAACCGGAACCGTCTCCGGGCGGGTTCCGGCGAGGGTCGTCGCCTCCACCGGACCCACCTCGAACGCCTTGGCGCCCTTTTCGTTGAACAGGCTCAGCGTCACGCCCACCCGGCGCTGTTTGGCGTCGTTCGGATCAGGGCGGGCGTCATAAACGTCGAAGTTCACGTAAAGGTTCTGGTTCCGGCGAAATACCCGGGTGATATTGGGAATCACCTTCTCATCGCCGACGATCAGGGGATTCGCCTCCATCTCTTTCTTGGTCAGCCTGCCTGCCGCGCCCACCGCCGCTTTCAATGGCTCGCGCTGATTGCTCCACACGATGGAGCTGAGCTTCAAACCCGAAGTCTCAGCGCTCAGATCCGGCACAGTGAAGCGGGTTTCGAACGTGCCCATCTTGCCCGTGACATTTTCCCGGACGAGGAATTTCATGCGGTAGCGCCCCGGCGAAAGCACAAAGCCGGCGTCATATTGGAAACTTCTCCGGCTGAGTTTCGCCGCGCTGGCTTGATCGAGCTTTACCCGGATGAAATCCCGGACGTTGCCCACCGCCGTGCGCGTCTCGTCCTGAACCTGCCCGATGAAGTCGAGCTGCGTGTAACTCGCGCCCCCCTTAGCCGCCAGCGCCACAACCGAACCGGGAACTTTCACCGAAACCGGCACGAAATAAGAAACCGGCGAAATGCGGAAATAGTCCACTTGGAGCGCCAGCGGCAGATCCGTGATGGGCGTGCCTGAGCTCAACGCCTCCTTTAACTGCTGTTCCTTATCCTGCGCGTTCAGCTTGCCCCAAGTCTTCGACGCCCAATAGCCCGGACGGTGCTCCAGCTTGGCGGAGAGGTTGTTCGTTAACTTGACCGTAATCCGCCGGTAGCGCCCGTCCTCCGCCGTGTTGCTCGTGTAATAGCCGAGGATGTAATACGTGCGGATTTGCTGCTGCGCTTGTTCGATGCCCGCCACAATGTCGTTGCTGTCGAAGAACGCCTTGCCGCCCGTGTCGGCGGCGAGGGTCAGCAGCGTCTCTTGCGATTGATTGATGTTGCTGCGCATCGAGTTATAGGCGGATCCGCTGAAGATGCCCGCGCCGCGCGAACCGCCGCGGTTGGCGCCCCCGCCCGGAGGCGTGGGCATGAGCCCGCGGGCGTCGACCGGGAAGATGCTTTCACAGCCGCGTTGATCGAGGCGTCAAGCTGCGCCTGATTGTCTATGCCCGTACGGCGCATGCCGCCGGAAAAATAGATCATGGCTTTCTTTTCCGGCAGCGCCGCAAGCATCCGCGCCGCCTGCTCGATCGCCGCCAGCTTGCGGTCGGTGTTGAAAATATTGAATTCGGTCTCGTCGGCGACAAAAGCCGCTTCCGTGTCCTCCTCATCTTCGTCGCCGGTGTCCGCGAGATCCGCAAAGTCCGCCATTTCGCCGATGGGTAAAGCTTTGATGACGTCGGTGAGCACATTCCGGTCCGCGGTGAAGTCCGACTTCACTTGGAGCGAGCCCCGGTACAGCAACACCGCCACCATATCGTCCTTGGCCATCTTGTGGTTGAGATATTCGAGCGCGCTCTCCTGCGCCCGTAACTGATCGGGCACGCCCATCGAAGAAAAATCGAAGAAGAAAACCAAGAGCCTCTTGTCGCGGTACTGTACCTGACCCGGCGTTTGAGCGGTGATTGTCGTCTTGGGAGGCGGCGGCAGTTCGAATTGCTCGGCGAGCGAGAGCGGCGGAGGCGGCGCCGGCTCCAGGCTCAACGTCTGCTGTTCGAAAACCGCGATCTTCTGCGGCTTCCCGTCCTCAAAAACGGCGAAATCCTCTTTTTTGAGGCCTTCCACCGGCTTGCCGGACTTGTCGAGCACTGTGACGTCCACCACCACCAGGTTGCTCGTCACAGCGAACTTGACTATTTCGCTCGAAGCGCCCGGTTCGGGCTTGGGTTTCGCCGGGGGAGTCCCCTGCTGCCCCGCTACTGCCATCGCCGCCAAGGCTAGCGCGCGCGCAAAAAACTTCTGGATTCTCATGGCCTTCTAGAAGCTCATCCGCAGAGTCAGCATCACCGTCCGCGTCTGCGACGCCGCCGTCGGTAAGCCATAAGTCGATGAATTGACCGTCGTGCCGATGCCGATGATATCCACATGGTTCAACGCATTCGTGGCATTCAACCGCAAGTGAAGCTGCCGCCGGTTGTCGCCCGGTGGTCCAATGCGGAAAGAGCGGTTCAACGAAGCGTTCAGCGACATGCGGAACAAACCCGGAATGGTGTTCCGCCCCGCGTTCCCGTATTGCCCTACCGGGGGCGTGGTGAACGCGGCTAAATTGAAATACTTCGAATCGCCGGTCCGCACCGGCAGCCCGGTGGCTTGAGCCCTTCCCGTGCCGAACGCCCCTGTTCCCCCGGTGTTCGAAAGGTTGCCCGCCACCCGCGCCGTGGAAGGATTGCCGGAGGACATGGAGAACGAACCGGTGAGCGCCCAGCGGCTGAACGCCGCCGTTTTCCAACCCGCGTTCCGCCAGAATCCGCGCACGCCCACCGGCGAGGCAAGCATGTAACCCACCTGCAAACGGTGGCGCTGATCGAATTGCGACAGCCCGCGTTCGAGCCGCAAATCCTCGATGAACTGAACCACCGTGCCGCCCGTCCCGCTGAAGCTCGATGCGTTGTCGATGCCTTTAGAGTAGGTATAAAGCGCCGTCGCGGAAAAGCCCCGCGACATGCGCCGCGTCAGCCGTACCTGCCCGGCGTTATAGCTCGAATTCGCGCCCGCCGTCTGATAGTTGAACCCGGAGGCGTTGGGGATCCTGAGCCTTTCTTGCGCCGTCAGCAAGGTGCCCGCAAGCGCGCGGTTCGGCTGAATCAGCACGCCGAGGTTCGTTCCCTTGGTCCCTATGTAGTCCACCTCGACCAGCAGTGAGTGCGGGAGCGGATGCTGCACCGCCAGGTTCCACGTCTGCGCATAGGCCAAGCTGTAATTCGGGTCGACACCGTAAGTATTGGTGATTTTCTGCGAAGGAATCACCGGGAACCCGTTCCGGATGGTCAGGGGGTACGCAGAGCTCGTGCTGATCGAAATCGTCCGCGCAAAAGGCGGCTGCGACGCCATTTGGGAAGCAATCTGCGCATACGAAGTCCCGCTGTAGAAGATGCTATAGCCGCCCCGGACAACCGTTCCACGCCTCCTGCCGATGCGCGACGCGAAGCCGAAGCGCGGCGAAAGATTGTTGCGGTCAGGGCGTATCAGGCTATCCGGGAGTTCTCCGGAAAACGGACCCGGGACGCCCGGCGTCACCACCGCCACCGCCGTCCGGTCAGGGCTAAGGTCCAAATTCGCCAAGTGCCCCCGCAGCTCCGTGTATGGCGCGAAATACTCGTAGCGCAGCCCGAAGTTCAGCGAAAGGCGGCGGGTGATCCTGAAATCATCCTGCGCGTAGCCGACGAGGGTCCATCCGCGGAAATAGTTATTGTCCGCGCCGTAGCGCACTGAGCTCGACTGCGGCAGTCCAAGCAGGAAGTCCGCGAAATCGAAGCCCGTGCGGGGCAGCGGCTGCCCCCTGGCGTCCAAACCGCTCGTCATCAAGCCGCTGAAGGAGAACGACCCGCGGGCGTTTTGATAGACAAGGCTGTTATTCTGCAACTTCCGCAGCGTGAATCCGAGCGTCATATTGTGCCGGCGCCGGATCACGTAAGTGATGTTGTCGGAAACGCTGAACGTTTGGTTCCGGATGTGAGAAGCCGACCCGTCGGTTAAGGCGCCGAAATTGGTGAATGACAGGTTCGGGGGGCCATAGTTGATGGGCTCCTGCGACGTCCCGGTGATGCCGAGCTGCGCAGCCACGTTCTCGCGATAAGCGAAATAAGGCTCCATTAAATTCGTGTTCCGGCTCAGGCTCACGGTAGCGTTGTTATGGAACCGCGGCGCGAAGCTATGGCTCCAGCTTAACGACACGCTCATTCCCGAGCCGCTGCTCGTGTCCCGGAACCCGTAAAGCTGCGGCTGCACCGACCGCCGCCGCTGCCACTGCATGTTGTAACTGAACCGGTCCTTGCGGCTCAGCGGAACCCCGAACCGGACGCCGTAATTGTCGCTGGTGTTCGGCGTGGAAGTCACGATGCGGTAGTTCTGTACCAGCCCCGTATAGGCCGGCTCGGGGAAGAAGCGCAGCAGTCCTGCCGCCGCCGGGTCGAACCGTGACGCCGGAACCTGATTTCCGGCGAACGGCAAGCGGCTCAGCGGGTCGTAGATCGTCACCGGGACATTGGTCCGCGCCTGGCTGAAATCTCCGGCGCGTTCGGCAAGCGTGGGCAGCGAACTGAAGCGGCTAAACGGGAACCGCGCCCGCGAACCTTGGTAGGTAAAAAAGAACGTCGCAAGCGGGTTCGAAAGCAGTTTGGGGATCTTA